>Ga0126381_100000209_pt1 | contig 65697 bp, 48 predicted proteins | sample PanSoiMetPlot_28_FD_96465 | JGI IMG/M metagenome (GOLD analysis project Ga0126381, IMG submission 96465) | Tropical forest soil microbial communities from Panama - MetaG Plot_28 | ecosystem: Environmental > Terrestrial > Soil > Tropical forest > Bulk soil | place: Panama | collected 2016-02-17 | reverse complement strand
TCAGCAGCTTCGGCGCAGCGGACGATCACTGCGGGCCGCTTGTCAACCATGGCGTTCCATACGCGGCGAGCGTCATCGTAACCAGGGTCGTCCGGTGTAATTACCGCGCCCTTGATTTTGCTTCGTAAGCTGTCTGCATTCACTTTCATTTGAACTGCCATTTCACTAGCCTCCCTTTCAGGCATCTTCCGATCTTGGGCGTATTCAAAAGCTAAGAATAATGAGTCCAGTCACGACTAGTGCCCCCGCCCAGAGCCAGTCGAGGTTGAACCAAGTCGTGCGCAGCACCGAGAGTCCGATCCGGTACACGATCCAGGCCGCGAGGGCGAGGATGACAAGATAGGCGAGAGTGTGCAGGCCGAGCGCCAGGGCTCCTATCCATGGAACTCCGATACCGGACACCACCACGTGATGCGAATGGCAGCCACTCGCTGCCCGCGCATCGATGGACATGGCCATCACAAACGGCAGCAGCATTAGGCCTGCCCCGTGCGCCGATGCCATCAGAAACGACCAGATTGCTAAATCGCGGAAGCCAACCTGCATCCCTCCGAATCGCGGATGGCGATGACGCCATAGGCGATACACCCCGAACGAAACCAGTACTCCCGCAACCACGACCTTCAGCACCGGAAGCGGCACAACCATCTGTGCCAGCCCCGCTGCGAGCAATACCACGCCTACCGCTGCCATGTGGCCCAGCGCGATCGGAGGCAGCGCTCGCCAGACGCCCCGAGCGCTGCCTTGTTGCATTCCCAACGCCACCGCAAACAGCCATCCCATGCCCGGGTTAATGCCGTGGTAAGCGCCCAGCAATAGCACAGCATTCCATTCCATGGCGTCCTCTTAATTTGCGAGCACCCACCTCAGGCATAGCAGTAAGAATCCGATGAGGCGTCGCCGCCCTCCAGCCGCACCTGATGCGTACGCAGGCCCTCCACCTCGACGAAGAACTTCGGGTCGAGCTCCATCTTGCCGTTTATATTGGCCTTGGCGATCCATCCACGCACGCCGTCGGGGTAAAACTGATCATCCCAAGGCGTGTAGAGGCTGTTGCTGAAGTAAACGCGTTTACCGTCGCGGCTGATTTCCACCATCTGCGGTCCGCCATTCAAAGGCTGATCCGGCCTGTTTGGGTGGGCGGCGCGGCCGACGATACCGCCAAGCCGGAGCGAGCTGATTTTCTTCGGATGGAATGGGTCGGTGACGTCGTACTGGATGAATTCGCCCGTGCCCCAGCACGACACATACAGGTAGCGGTCGTCCACGGAAAGGTTGATGTCCGTGATAAAGGGCGGCACCGCCTTGAATCCCTGCAAGAAGGGAGGCAGTTGGGCCGGATCCGCAGGCTCGGCGGGAATCTCGATCACCTTCTTAATGGCCCACTGTTCTTTCGAACCGTTTGCGTCAGCCTGCCGATACCACAACCAGATGGACGCCGAAAGGTCCTTCAGAGAAACTACGACGCTGGCGAATCCGTAAGCCTTGCGGGGATCGTGGGCGGGGCGCAGTTCCAATACCATCTGCTGTTCGGGGCCGAGCTCGAGTTGCTGCACATGGCGCCGCCGGCGCAGGTCCCAAACGTGCAGTTTGTTTCCGTACTTGCCGGCCAGCAACAGCTCCGGGTTCGCGCCGTCCTTCACCATGTTGGGAGTTCCCCAGGCGCTGGTGACCATGGTGTCCAGGCCGAGGTGCCACCACATGTCGTAAGCGAGTTCCTGCGGTCCGCGCTCGATCTCCCATTTGCCTCGAATTTCGAAGGTCAGCGGATCCATCATGAAGGTCCCGCCCGGGCCGTTCCCATCGGGCGCGCCCAGGGCCGTCAGGTAAACCCCTTCCGGTCCGCAATGCACGGTGTGGGGCGCCGCGTAGCCGGTGCGGTTGGCCAGAACCTCCGGCTCAATTACCGTCACCAGCTTGGGCTGGCGCGGGTCGGGCTTAACGTCGAGAATGTGAATGCGCGACGAATTAATCCCCGGCACGATCAGATACCGCCGCTCCATGTGCGGATGCGGTGCGTAAGGACACAGGCATGAGCTGCACGCGTTCCATCCGAAGTGATGCAGCTCGTCGCCGATATGCGGCATGTCCGTCTGTCCTACCAGCTTGCCGTAGCTCTTAGAATCCGGATCCACATCTACAACTCCCATGGCGTCCGGGCGGCCGTAGTCCTTCGGGCTGATGAGCGCGACGTACGCCAACCGCTCCGGCGGAGCTTGCATGGCCATCTTGGGCGAAGGGTAAAACGTAGGATCCGGTCTCAACAGCGGCATGGCGTGCTCCTCTTCGTTCTTAGTGAGGGCAAGTTTCCCCCGATTGCACTCACTCGTCCATGCCCGGGACTCCATTCCTCTTGCTCGAAGCGCCAGGGTTGCTTGACACCCTGACTGAGGCTCTGCAATGCTTGCTCAAGACTCCGGGTTGGCATACCTCAGTGGGGCGAGGTAATTTGATGGACATACTGTCAGACGTCCTGCGCGTTCTGCGTCTGTCGGGTGCTGTGTTTTTTACAGCAGAATTTTCTACGCCTTGGGCGCTTGAATCTCCTAATCCCGAACTCCTGGCTTCCATCGTCCTGCCTGATGCCGAATGCATTGTCCTGTTTCACATCCTGACCGAAGGCGAATGCTTCGTCCTCTGCAAGGGACATCCCCCAGTGAAGATGCATGCCGGCGACGTGATCATTCTTCCCCACGGCGAATCGCATACCATGTGCAGCGATCTTGGGACGAAGCCCACTCCCATCGATGCGGTGTTTTCGCAACGCTCGCCCGACGCCACACTCGAGGTTGCTTTTGGCGGAGGTGGCAGAAAGACCCGCTTTATTTGCGGCTACCTGAACTGCGATCAGCGGTTCAATCCGCTGGCTGGCGCTCTTCCAACCATGCTGGTGGTGCGTAGCAGCGACGATTACGCCGCGGTGGAAGCGATCGACCACAATGGCGCACGCCCTGCTCACGTTCCTGAAGGCTCAGGAACTTGGTTGAGCACAACGCTCAAGTTCACGATCAACGAAGCTCGGACAGCGCGCCCGGGCAATGCCGCCATGCTGGGGCGACTGACAGAGCTGATGTTCGTGGAAGTCCTGCGTCAATATATGCAGCAGCTGCCGCCGAGTCAGCGCGGCTGGCTGGCGGGGTTAAATGATCTGCATGTGGGCAAGGCCTTGCGCTTGATGCATGCGAACCCCGCGCACGATTGGACGGTATCGGAGCTGGCGCATGAGAGTGCTATTTCCCGCTCTGCCCTGGCCGAGCGTTTTACCCAGCTCATCGGCCAATCTCCCATGCGGTATCTGGCGGGGTGGCGGGTACAACTGGCAAAGCAGATGTTACGCGATCGTGATTCCAGCATCGCAGAGATTGCCACCCGGGTTGGCTACGAATCGGAGGCCGCATTCAATCGCGCTTTCAAGCGCAGCGCCGGCTCTCCTCCTTCTGTCTGGCGCAAGCGCGCGGCGAGTGCGATTGTGTCCGCTGCAGCCATCCTGCTCAGCGTCGATCCATGGACTGCGCTGGGGTTCGTGGGAATAGCATGCTAGGACGCTTGTCGCCACAGCCCGCCCTTTCTCACATGGTACGGGCCGTGCTGGTGGCGGCTTGCAGCGGAACGTAAGTGGTCACAGAAGGCAGAAAGATGTTGAAGGTGGTTCCGCTTCGACCGGCGTGCGTGCTGCTACGGACACGAATGGACCCGCCGTGCTTCTGGATGATCCCGTTGGTGACCCATAGTCCGAGTCCGGTGCCATTCTCTCCTTTGGTGGTAAAGAACGGCTCGAAGATTCGCTCGCGATTCTCGGGAGAAATCCCTGGTCCGGTGTCAGCGATCACGACCCTCGCGCCCTTGTGTTCGTCTGCAGCCCACTCGCGCGAGGCAAACACATGCACTGTAATCGTGCCGCGCTTGGGAACCGCTTCGATTGCGTTCCGTATGAGATTGGCAAATACCTGCTGAACTTCTTCGGGAAATGCGCAGATCGTAATGCCGGAGTCATAACGCCTCACAATTGAGATGTCACCGTTCCTGATTTCAGGAGCAAAAAGATCAAAGACGTTGTCGAGCAGCTTCCCGAGACTTATAGGCACCGGCTGCAACGAATGTCGATGGAAGGCAAGCATCTGCTTTGTCACATGGGCCGCTCTTCGAAGCTCCTGCTGCGCTAAGTCGAGATACTGTCGAGCGTTAGTGTCCAGACCGCCGCTTCGATCGAGCAGATAAACCAAGTTCGTTAATGATTCCAGGGGATTGTTTATTTCGTGGGCGATGGTTGCCGCCAGACGTCCCGTAGCTGACAGCTTTTCGGCTTTCCTGAGGGCCTCCTCCGCCTTTTTTCGATCGCTGATGTCGCGCGCTATTGCTGCCGCTCCCATTACCCTTCCGGCAGCGTCGAAAATGGGAGACACGCTGAGAGATACTTCGACTCGCGTCCCATCCTTCCTCTGACGAACGGTTTCGTAATCCTTAACGCGCTCGCCCAGCCGCACCCGGGCCATGATCTGGGTAAAGTCATCCGACCGCTCCGGCGGCATCAGCAGAGCCGACGACTTTCCTATCACTTCCTCCGCCGTATAGCCGTAGAGTTGCTCGGCTCCCTGGTTCCAATGTGTGATCCTCCCATCAAGATCGCTGCTGAGGATGGCGTCAGCAGATGATTCGACGATCGCCGCCAGTTGCAGGCGCGCCTCCCGCAGAACCTGTTCACGGACGAGTTGCTCGCGTTCTCTCTCCAGGCTCTCACGTTCGGCAATGTCCGCGGCCAGCGTCAATCCTGACAGGGAAACCACTCCAAAATACGCCTGCAACAGAATCGCGTTCATGAGCGGTGTGTTCTGCGCAAAGGGACCGGAGCCAAACACCGTTTCCGAGGTGGCGACGACAGCGATCAGCAGAGTAGCTAACGCGCATCCAGCTACCCCGAAACGAATCGCCGCCCAGAGGACGAAGGGAAAGACGGCGAAGGCCATGACGTGCAACTTGACGGGGAGCACCCGTTGGTCCCCAAAAATGATGAGGCTGGCGATGCTCAACGACCCAAGTAGCGCTCCAAGCTCCAGAACGCGAGCACTTTGGCAGATTCTCCTCAGAGTGGGAAGCGTAAGCAGCAAGGGCGCAATCAGCAGGATGCCCATGGCATCGCCTAGCCAGTAAATCAGCCAAGCCGAAAGCGTGCCCGACCACGGGTGAACGTGAGTTGCGACGAGGGTAGCAACGCCAATAGACGCGCTGACCATGGTGCTACCCAAGGCGGCGAATACGATCAGCTCCAGGACATCTTGCAGGCGCGAGAGCGAAACATCAAACTTTGGTGTGCGGCGGAGTAAGAGCGCTCCCGTCAGGGCCGCCAATGTGTTACCGGAGGCCAATCCAATTGCGGCGAGATGGGGGATTGCCGGCCAGTTCACCAGAAACGCGGCAGCCCAGATACCTGGCCAGATTCGATACCCGAAGAGCAGCACGGCACTGAGAGCAACACCGGACGCTGGCCAAACGGGGGAGATGTTGTTACTGGTAAACGGGGAGGAAAGCCCAATCTTGCCGGCTACAAAATAGGCAGCAAAGGTTAGCACCAGGCGGACGAAGTATCGACCAACAGCATTCAACTTGGCGTTGCTTCGATATGTAGCCGAAGACACCGAGATACCGCTCCAGCTGCGCTGACGCTCCAGAAGCAACCAACCTGAGGACATCCGGCGCAGATTACTGACGCGACTCAGTTTACCAATCTTGGAATCAGCGAGGGAACGGAAGCGCGTTCATAGGGTGGAGTTTCACGCCTGCCGACAAGAATCTCTGTAAAACCGACTTCCTGTCGGCTACATCTATAAGTCGCATGAAACCGCCATGCGACGAACTGACAATCCATTCACATGTCCCAACCATGCTATGCCGTCGGCAACAGGGGGTATGGGTATTGATAGCCACTATCGTCGCTTCCAGCATGGCGTTCATCGATGGAACCGTCGTCAACGTGGCCCTGCCCTCGATGCAAAACGCATTCGGTGCGAGTGTCGTTGGAGTGCAGTGGGTAGTGGAATCCTATGGACTGACGTTGGCAGCGCTGGTCCTGGTGGGCGGATCGATGGGGGACATACTTGGTCGCCGCCGGATGTTTCTCTTTGGGACCTCGCTATTCACACTCGCCTCCATCGGTTGTGGTCTTGCACTCAACCTCAGACAATTGATCGCAGCTCGCTCCATCCAGGGCGTGGGAGCGGCATTTCTCATTCCCGGCAGTCTCGCCCTTATCGGTTCTTCGTTTGACGAGCCGGAGCGCGGACAGGCAATCGGCACCTGGTCTGGATCCACAGCCATCACCACTGCCATTGGTCCTGTTTTGGGTGGATGGCTCATCGAACATCTATCGTGGCGGTGGGCGTTTTTCCTCAACGTGCCGCTCGCGGCTCTAGTGATTTTGGTGAGCTTTTGGTGTGTCCCTGAAAGCCGAAGCCCGCGACACGAGCAAATCGATTGGCGGGGGGCGATTGCGGCCAGCCTCAGCTTGACCGGAGTGGTATTCGGTTTCATCGAGTCTACAAAATTGGGTTACAGACATCCGCTGGTGCTGGCAAGCGTTGCGGTGGGTGTCGTCGGCGCCATCGTATTTCTACGTATCGAAGCGAAAGCCTTCTCTCCGATGGTGCCGCTCGAACTCTTCCAAGCAAGACCTTTTAGCGGAGCAAACCTGCTTACGCTGTTTCTGTATGCAGCCGTTGGGATCTTTTTCTTCTTGCTGCCACTGAATCTGATTCAGGTGCAGGGCTATTCCGCGACAGCGGCGGGCGGCGCCGTGTTGCCATTAATTCTGCTCATATTCCTGCTGTCGCGCTGGTCGGGAGGTCTGGTCGCTCGCTACGGCCCGCGACTGCCTCTGATCGTCGGGCCGGTCATATCGGCATTAGGGTTTGGTCTTTTCTCGCTGCAATCTGTCGGTGGTAGTTATTGGAGCACGTTCTTCCCGGCGGTCACTGTGCTGGGCCTGGGCATGGCAATAAGCGTAGCTCCGTTGACGACGGTGGTGATGGAGGCGGTCCCTCACGATCGGGTGGGCACGGCCTCGGGCATCAACAACGCTGTTTCTCGCGTGGCCGGAGTCTTGGCAATCGCGGTCTTCGGAGTCATGATGGTCGCCAGTTTCACAGCAAACCTGAATCGGCATCTGAATGCCGTGGCCATTCCGGCTGATGTACGAGCCGAGCTGCAATCGAACGGAAGCAAGCTGGGTGCGCTGAAGCCACCGGCGGGGATTGCGCCCGCGGCAGCATCCGCGATTGAGGATTCGATTATCGCCTCCTTCGTCTTCAGTTTCCGGCTGGTGATGTGGGTTTGCGTTGCCCTTGCTCTGGTCAGCGCCGTCATAGCATGGCGGATGATATCCGGCCCGGTTCGCGCAGACGCTGCTTCGAAGTTGAGCCTCGCCGGAACAGACAGGGTGAATGTTGGCAAACCCGTGCATTGAAGGCATCGTGCTGTGGGTCGATCGGCGCGCACTCATGATGAGAGGGTAGCGGCAACCGGGGAGGCGAACGACCCACCACAACAAAGAACCGCAACCCGCAATTCAATTGTTAGGCCCTTGTGCTCTCTGGCAAATACAAGGCCAGACTCCCGCATCGTTTTCAGTAAGTATTGTGGCTTGCATCATGTGGACGAAGGCGGCGGGGCCCATCGTCTCATGGGTACCGATCCGAAGCCGATCGAGCTTCCCCCATCCGCAGTGATGGTGCCGCGCGGACAGGAGTGCGACGTACTGATGCTGCCACGCCTTACGTTATCGCTGATGGCGCGCGCCTCCCTTTCTTGAATGCAACCTTTAACGCGACAATGCTGATCACCGTCTTACATCACGTGCCCAGGCTGTTACACCGCCGATTTCTGGGCGAAGCCGTACGGGTGCTTAAGCCCGGCGGCAGACTCGTCGTAATGGAAGATACGTTTCGCGGGGTTCTCGAGCGAAATGCAACCATGTTTTTCGACAGCGTGATGAATGTCGAGTTCGCCGGCCACCCCACGCCAACCTCATGTTAGTGGATTGGGTCGAACTGATGACGCAAGCTGGGCTGCGCGTCGAGCACAGGGTGGAGCACATCGCGTGGTACGGCCCGTTTCGCATGCGTCACGGTATCGCAATTGGCATTCGGGAGTGAATTGCACCGAGTGGAGAGTCCTTCCCAGGTTGTTACCGATGGTGTCAGTATCGAAGAGGACGACCGAATTCTATGTCGCATCAGAGAAGCGCGCGACGTTTCGCGGGGTCTTATCTCGCGAAGAAGGATAGCGCACTTAGCCCCCGGACAAGCCGTGCCGTCAAGTGACGGTTGCGCCCCTATTGCAAGTTGCTCCTATTGCAAGTTAAAGATCGCCCCAACCGCTTCGTAGTTGCTCATTGTCACCGTGCAGGTGTTGTTCTGCGCAGGCTGGCAATTAGCAGACCATCCCGCGAAAACCGATCCCGAGGCGGGGGTGGCCGTTAAGCTGACCTGGGAGTTTAACGGGAAACTGCCGCTACAGCCGGTACCCGACATAGTGTTGCAGTCGAGTCCTGTGGGATTGCTGGTTACGGTTCCCGTGCCTTGGCCGGGGCCGAAGATGGTCAACAGAGGCGGGTTGTTTTGTCCGCATGAACCGTAGGTCAAGGCAGCCGTCCCAGTAAACGTGGACAAAAGCGCGGTGATGGTACTCGCTTGTCCTTGCGTGCAGGTGCCAGCCGTCGTGGCCAGTCCGGTGGCAGTAATGGATGCAATGGCAGGATTGCTCGACGCCCAGGTTACCTGGTTGGTCACATCCTGAATCGGCTGCGTGCCAGTGAAAGTGCCGATCGCGATGTACTGCACCGTCTGACCTGCAGCCGTAACGGTCTGGTTTGCTGGGAGAACCGTCAACGACGTGAGGCTGCCCGTCGTGCTGCTGCTCACGGTCAGGGTCGCGGTTCCCGTGACGCCGCCATTTCCGCCAGTTGCAATTATGTTTGTAGTACCTGCACCGGTTGCGGTAGCCAGGCCCGTGGAATCAATGGTAGCGACAGTGGTTACGCTCGAAGTCCAGGTCACCTGGTCGGTGAGGTTCTGCATGTTTCTCTTTCCGTTCTTGCCGTTCACGAACGTCCCCGTCGCCACAAACTGCGCCGTGCCCCCGGCGTTTGGAATCGTTGCACTAGCCGGTGTCACCGTGATGGAACTTAGCTGTGGGTTGTTGCCGCAGCTCACAAGGAAGGCTAACGCCAAAAGGGCTGAAGACAACGCAAGTACGCGGGAAGTCATATGGACATATCCTCTCAACTTCCGCCCATGACCGGGCGTTTTTGATGGACTTCGGGACAAGGGAGCGACTGGACTCAGGGCGACAGTTCGATGGAGCGCCCGATCACGCGCAGTGTCACATCTTAATCCTAAAGTGTCAAGCGATTATTGATATCTGAGTTGTAGCGCGGCAGGCGCCGCGGAGGTGTCGCACCCGCAGTAACAATTTTGAAGTTACCTTTGGGTTTAGTAACCCTTCTCTGTCATTGACGGCGATTTCCAGCAAGAGGATCGTTGGTGCTGACCTTCGAGGTTGCCCGCAGAGTTTGTCGGAGGGGAAGACCCAGAGAGCTATCTGGCGGACTCCGCCAGGCTCCTGCGGGCCTTTGTTGTTCTACCGATCGTTCATAACAAAATCCGAGATCTGCAAAATCGACCCTTCGAGGCGCTGACCGCTCGGCGAGGGGCCTTTCCTCCCCGTTCGCGCGAACCAACCGGCCTTCGTCATCGAGTGGATTTCCACCAGCTATTCGACGACCACTTGCCTTCCTTTGCTGCGCAAATAGAGGATACGTCCCACGCCCAGTCCCATCAGCATCAGGAAAAAATACGGGAGCCGATTGTAGGGCGGGTCCGGAACAGGATAGAGGCTGCCGACAACGGGAAGGAGGAGCAGCACGAGGGACACCGCAGCCATCGCGAGATTGCGGTTGGTCAATTCGCGCCGTCGTCGAAGGAAGAGGGGCACGGCAAGCGACACCAGAACGTACGAAATGAGAAAGCCGAACGTCGCCAGACTGCCGAGATAACCGAAGACATCCATCACGTGCTGCCGCCACAACTGCACCAGCGCCAGGGGACCCACGAGCGCAGTCAGGGAACAAACAGTCACAGCGACGTGCGGCGTTGCATGTAACTCATGCGCCTTACCCGTCGAGACGTGGAAGAAGTTGTGCTGTGCCATGGAATACATCACGCGCGCTGCAGCGTTCACGCTCGCGAGTGTGCATGCAAATTGTCCGACGAGCACCGCCGCGACCAGGAGCATCGCAGCGCGCGGCACGCCTGCCGCCTTTGCCATGTCCACCAGCGGAGCATTAGCTTCCGCCAGTGACGTTGAAGTAGTGCGATAGGCCGCGACCAGGGTGTACGCGATGAAGATGAAGAACGCACCAACGAGGATGACCGAGATCAGCACCGCTTTGGGGATCGAGTGCAGTGGGTCGCGCGCCTCCTCCCCGAGTGAGGTGGCACTCTCGAAACCGACAAAACTGAACATCGCCAACACCATCGCCAAACGCAATCCGTGCGCGCCACTGCCCGCGAGACGGAGCTGCGCCATATCCAAACCATGTGGAGTACGCGCAAAAAATAGACCCGCAAGACCACTGATGAGTCCGGCTGAGCCGAACTCAAGCAAGAGCATAGCTCGCGTCGAGAAGGCAATATCGCGCCATGCTATCCACCAACAGGCGGCCACCTCGGCCACCATCCCCGCCGGGACCAACCAGGCATGTGGCCGCATAGGTCCGTAGCTTTGCAAGAGCACCACGAAGTAGTTGGCAAACCCGCACAAGGTAGCGGACGCGGTGAAGATGTAGGCGAGGAACAGAGCCCAGCCAGAGATCGAGCCCCAGGTGGGCCCGAGTCCTTGCGCCGTGAAGGTGTACAGGGCTCCGGGTGAAGCGGAGCGCGCGGCAAAGGAATTGATTTGCACCGTCACGGCGAGCACGACGAGCGTTGCGAGCAGATAAGCAAGCCAGGTGCCGTTGCGCGCGGTGGCGAAGACGAGAGGAACAATCAGGGCCGGTGTTGCCGAGGGGGCGATGTTAGCCACCGACTGGGCGACGACTTCGAGTAAGTTGAGCGCGCCACGTTTCAGCCCGGGACGAGGGGCGAGAGTCGCAGCGGGACCGAGCGTCTTCTCGAGCATCGCTAGCCGCAGGCAGCCGCCAGCGCTGCTTCCAGCACGTCCAACCCTTCCTCAAACTGCGCGTCGGTGATGACGAGAGGCATCAAGAGCCGGAGAATATTGCCGTACGTACCAGCCGAAATCGTCAGCAGACCGTTCTCGTAACAGTATTTGCTGACCGCAGCTACGACCTGTTCATCGGGCTCGCGCGTAGCCGGATCGCGGACCATCTCAAGCGACCGCATCGCGCCCATCCCGTGGAGGGCGCCGATCTGAGGCCAGCGCTTCTGCCAGTGCTCTGCGCGGGTCGTGAAATGCCGGCCGAGAGCGACGGCACGTGCACACAGATTTTCCTGCTCGACCATGTCGAGCACAGCCAACGCTGCCTCGCAGGCTACCGGGTTGCCGACGAAGGTTCCGCCTAATCCACCCGGACCGGGCGTATCCATAATCTCCGCTCGCCCCGTGACCGCGGCGAGAGGCAATCCGCCGGCAATTGATTTGGCGGTCAGCACCATGTCTGGCTCTATGTCGAACTGCTCGATGGCAAAGAAAGTACCGGTGCGAGCGACGCCGGTCTGTACTTCGTCGGCGATGAGAAGAATGTCATGTTTGCGACAGATCGCCTGCAGCTCTCGAAAATAGTCAGTTGGGGGAGTGATGAATCCGCCTTCTCCAAGCACGGGCTCGATGATGACGGCGGCGACCGCTTCGGCGGCGACGGTGCGTTTGAAGAAGCTGTGAAGTGCGTCAGCGCAGGCAATCTTACAAGATGGATATTCCTTGCCGTAGGCGCAACGGTAGCAGTAGGCATACGGCATGCGATAGACGTCAGCGGGAAACGGCTGAAATCCCGCCTTGTAGGGATGCGTCTTGCTGGTTAGCGCGAGCGCCATCACAGTTCGGCCGTGGAAAGCGTCATCGAAACAAAGTATTGCAGGGCGCTTAGTGTACGCGCGGGCGATCTTAACGGCATTTTCGACCGCCTCGGCGCCACTGTTGCAAAGGAACGTCTTCTTCGCGAAGCTCCCCGGCACGAGTTGATTAAGGCGCTCGGCCAAAGCGATATACGGTTCATACGGCACGACACTGAAGCAGGTGTGTATGTAGCGGTCAAGTTGGTCCCGGACGCGGCGGAGCACCCCTTCAGCGCGGTGGCCGACGCTGTTGCAGCCGATACCGCCCGAGAAATCAAGAAATCGATTGCCATCCACGTCTTCTACGACGGCGTCTTCGGCGTACGCAGCGAAGACCGGTGTGGCGTGATAGACGCCGCGCACTACGGCATCGTGACGGCGCTGCATGAGCGCGCGCGACTTGGGGCCGGGAACTTCGGTGCGCAGCCGGATGGACTTGGTCATGGTCTCAGTACCACCCGACGGGCGTTTCATTGAGATTGATGTGTACCTGCTTGGTCTCGAGATATTCCTCCACGCCCCACGGCCCAAGCTCGCGCCCGAAGCCGGACTGCTTGTATCCACCCCAGGGCGCTTCGACATAGGTCGGCTGCATGTGGTTTACCCAAACAATGCCGCAGCGCAGGGCCTTAACCATGCGCATCGCTTTGAAGATGTCGCGCGACCAGACGGCCGCCGCAAGACCGTAGGGCGTATCGTTGGCGATACGGACGGCGTCCTCTTCGTTCTCGAATGGGATGACGGAGGCGACGGGGCCAAAGATTTCTTCACGCGCAATACGCGCCGAGTTGGGCACATCGTAGAAGATGGTGGGCTCGACGTAGTAGCCCTTGGCCATCTGCTTGGCCTTCCCGCCGCCGATCGCGACCTTGGCTTCCTTCTTTCCGATAGCCTGGTAGTTCAGCACGCGGTCATACTGCTCGCGGCTGACCAGAGGTCCCATCTTCGTGTCACGCGCGAGAGGCGGGCCGAGCTTGATGCGCTTAGCTTTCTCGGCCATCGCTTCAACGAACCGCTTGTAGATCTTGCGTTCAACGAGGACACGGCTCCCGGCCGAGCAGACTTCTCCCTGGTTGATAAAAACGCCAAAGAGCGCACCGTCGATGGCAGCTTCAAAGTCCGCATCGGCGAAAAAGATGTTGGGCGACTTGCCGCCAAGTTCGAGCGTCACGCGCTTAATCTGCTCGGCTGCGGCGCGAAGGATGATCTTGCCGACAGCCGCGCTGCCCGTGAAGGCGATCTTATCGACACCCAAATGGGCAACGATTGCAGCGCCTGTCGTTTCCCCTAGCCCTGTGATGATATTGACAACCCCATCGGGAACCCCCGCTTGCGAGAGCCACTCACCTAGCATCAACGCGGTGAGTGGAGTCTGCTCGGCGGGCTTGAGAACGCAAGTACAACCGGCAGCCAACGCCGGAGCTAATTTCCAGGCAGCCATCAGCAGAGGATAGTTCCACGGGATGATCTGTCCGGCTACACCGATCGGCTCCTTCAGCGACAGGCTGAGGGCATTATCGGGGACGGGGTTCACGTGGCCGCTGATCTTAGTAGCCAGGCCACCGTAGTATTCGAAGCAAGTTGCGACATCGCCGATGTCGAATTCGGCTTCGACGATCGGCTTGCCGGAGTTGCGAGCCTCCATCTCGGCAAGGCGCGGGGCTTCCTGTCGAACCTTGTCAGCGATACGGAATAGAACACGGCCGCGTTCTTGCGCGGTAGTCGCCGCCCAGGCGGGAAAGGCAGCCTGTGCGGCGCGAACAGCGGCATCCACCTCTTTTGCGGTCGCGTCGGGCACATGCGCAATTACTGCTTCGGTCGAAGGATCAAAGACGTCCAGCATCTTGCCTTTGCCGGCCACCCGCTTGCCGCCGATCCAGAGTGGGTACGATTTTTGTGACGATTTGGCTGGGATCGCCATTCTGCCTCCCTAGGTGCGAACACTGCGAGCGCTCAGCCTGGGAGCTTCTCGCCGTCCGTAAATGAAAAAGAAGAATGCGGCCAAGGCGAGAAAGAACAGCGTGCCGACGCACATCTTCACTTCAAAGATCCACACCGAGCCGATCTGCTTTGATGGCAGAAAGGCAACAACCATTCCAAGCGAGGTGGTGAGCAAGCCGCTCGCGCCGGCTGCAAACAATGTTGGACGCCGAAAAACTCCGGCACCATCGGCTTCGCGCAATGCTAGTTTGAGCAGGGCAGCGAAAATATAAAGGAAGGGGACCAGCTGAAGCACGACGGCAAGCGCCAGCATTATGGCAAAAGCTTCCTGCACGCTGGCACCCTTGGCAAAGCTCAGCGCGAGGAAGGCGGCGGAGAAAACACCGTGCGTGATCAGTGCGACGTACGGGGTCGCGGTCCTGGGATGCAGCTTGCCGAGCGCAGCGGGCAGGTAGCGATCCAGCCCGGCAACGAAGGGAATACGAGCCGAGCCGGAGAGCCAGGCGGATGCGATACCGGCAACGGAAACTGCGAGCGTCGCGGCCAATGGTATAACGAGCCAGTGCGCGCCGATGTCTCTAGCCAACGCATCCACTGCCTCGACGACGCCCTGCAACACGCCAATGCTCTGCTGCGGCACGGCAAGCAAGAGAACCAGTGTGACGCCGAGATAGAGGACAAATGTCACCAGGCCTCCCAGCAAAACCGCGGGCGGAATGTTCTTGCGGGGCTCCTCGATCTCATCGCCCATGACGGATGCCAGCTCCAGTCCGACCAGCCCAAAACACATCGTGCCAAACGTCGCGAAGATACGATTTTCACCCGCGATGAAACGAAAGTCGCTGAGATGCACGGCAATACCATGGCGAAAAAACGCTGCCGAACCCAGAGCAATCACGGCCAGCGCGATGATCATGGTGCCGATGCCGCCAAGATTGTTGACCCACTTTCCGATACGCACGCCGGCGACGTTAAGTGCAACGAGCGCGACCAGCGCGAAGAGCGCTGCCGGGAAGGTGACGTGGGGATTCTCAGCGAACTCTTTCACACCCGCGGCATAAAGGGCGACGCCGACAAGGTAAAGCAATACGGTTGGGATGTAGAAAACGTTATTGGTCCAATAGCACCAGCCGGAAAGAAAGCCATGAAAGTCGCTGAAAAACATCTTCGTCCAGAGATAGACACCACCTTCACCGGGATAACGCTGGGCCAACTCGACCACAGCGATGCCCTGCGGCAGAAAGAAGCACAATAGAGCAAGCAGCCACAGCCAAATCGTCGCCCCGCCGTTGGCGGCGATCGACGGAACCACATTCAAGTTAACAACGGCGACAACGAACAAGAGCACGAGATCGATGCGGCGCAGTGAGCGCTTCAGGTGCGTCTTGTCCGTCGTCTCCGCCATGACTTAGTGAGCTGCCGCCAACACGCCGCGCTCTTTCTGCGCCGCAGCCACCAGGGGCGCGACCTCTTCGAAAACCTCGAGATGGCGTTCGATGTCCGCTTCCGTGTGGGCGACCGAGATAGTCCACTGTTCGTCCCAATAGTGGGGTTGGGGCATGACGCCGCGATTGACCATCGCGAACCAGTAATGTCGCCACAGGTCGATGTCGATAGCGGCCCAGTCGCGGTAATTCTTCACTTCGCTGGGATAGAGCATGACGGCGCCGTTGGCAACGCAGCCGATGGCGTAGGCGACCAGTCCGCTGTTCTTAATGATCTGATTACAGCCATCAACCAGACGCTTGCTCAGCTTGTTGATGCGCTGGTAATTCTCCGGGGTCAGAACATGGCGCAGGGTTGCCAAACCTGCGGCCATCACCGTGGGATTCGTGTTGTAGGTTCCGGCATGGAAGACCTTGCCTTCGCCGATAACATCCATGATCTTGCGGCTCGTTGCAAAAGCGGCAAGCGGGAATCCGCCTCCAATTGACTTGGCCAGGCAAACCATGTCGGGTTTCACGCCGAAGTACTCGCTGGCGCCGCCTCGACCGAGTTTAGCGCCCGTCTTGACTTCGTCGTAGATGAGCAGCGCGCCGTGCTCCGTACACAGCCGTCGCAGGCCTTCGAGGAAGCCTGGCTGCGGCAAAACGACACCCATGTTCATCGGCACCGGCTCGAGAATCAAACCTGCCACCTGATCCGGGTATTTCCGGAGAAGGCGTTCGACACTTTCCAGGTCGTTGAAAGTGGCAACCAACGTTGCATCGACCGCACCCTGCGGAATACCTGTACTGGCCGGCACTTGATTAGGCGAGGAGATGCCGCCCCACTTATCCGCTTTCGGCTTGACGCTGACCATGGCCGCATCGTGGACCCCGTGGTAGCAGCCTTCAAACTTGATGATCTTCTCGCGGTCGGTGTAGCCGCGGGCCAGGCGAATGGCGTGCATCGTGGCCTCGGTGCCGCTATTGCTGAAGCGCACGTTCTCCACTGGATATCGGGCGCAAATCTCCTCGGCCAGTTCGCGCTCCATCACATGCGGCATTCCGTACATCGTGCCGTGCCGGAACTGCTCTTCTACCGCCTTGATAACGATGGGATTGGAATGGCCCGCCATAATCGCGCCGAAACAGAGGTTGAAGTCGACGTACTCGTTTCCGTCGAGGTCACGCACGCGCGTGCCCAGGGCGTGTTCAATGAATAGCGGATAGGGTTCGTAGCTGCGGAAATTGCTGGAGACGCCAAGTGGCATCCAGGGCGTAGATCTTTCCAGCGCTGCTCGCGACTTGGGGGTACGCCGTTCGAAAGATTCAATCTCTTTTTTCAACTGCTCGTACATGGATCATCCTTAGGCTTTAGGGCAGCCAGGCTGCCGGCAGATTCAAACGAAAATCCGGATCGACGCCCAGGAGGGTCAGCGTCCCGGGCGCGCCTGGTTCAGAACGAGAAGCGCAGCGCGAACTGAATCTGGCGTGGCGGTCGCGCCCGCTTGACGCGCCCGAAATCCACGCCATCAGAGAAATTGCCGTCCGCGTTCAAGAACTGCGTGGTGTTGAACATATTGAAAAACAATGTGCGGAACTCCATGTTTACGGTTTCGCCAATCCTCGTGTTCTTCAGAATTGAAAAGTCCCAGTTCTTCACCCCGCCGCCACAACAGATCGTGCGAGGCGCAGTGCCCAGGGAACCTAACGGCGCGAGAGCAAAGGCCACATTTGGATCGAAACCATAGGTACCGCTCTGGCAGGGAACGCCCGTGCTTCCTCCGGTGCCCTGTGCGCAGAAATTGTTGTGGCGCGGATCGCCGGTAACAAAGGGACCGACCAGATCCGGCCGGCCCGGAAGGTTGAAGTCGAAGCTGTTCTCCAACTCCTGATCCGCGGACGACAGAATGCGAATGGGGAAACCGGACTGGTAGGTCGTAATTCCGGATACAGACCACCCATCCAGTGCCACACCTTTCTTCCCAGCATAATTCGGAACAGGTAATTGCCAGTAGTAGCTAAAGACGAAGCGGTTGCGTGCGTCGTAGAGCGACGGCGCCCATCCGCAGCGGAAGCACAAGGGGTTCAACAATTCTTCGAAGGTCGAGGCGTTATCCATTGATTTGCTGAGCGTGTACGCAGCCTCGAACTGAAACCCTCGCGAGAAGTTCTTGGTAAGAGAAACTTCGAAGGCGTTGTAGGCAGAGTTGGCTACCGTGTCCTGCGAAAAGATGCTGCTGAACACTGGCACTCCATCGCTCGGGCAACCGACGCCGGTTAATGGATTGCAATTCGGCGAGGAATACTGCCGCAAGCCCACAAGTGTGATCTGGCTGGGGGCTGTGGCGCCGGTTACAAGCGGCGTTGGCCCATACGGGAGGTGCAAGCCGCCCGGCGGCAGCAGATAGCCCTTCGGTATGGTGAAAGAGCTGTCGGCGAAGAATGGGCCGCAGTCGATGTTTGGATCGGAATTGAGCTGTGACATCGTATGAAGATCCAGACAGGTTTGCGCATTGCCGTAATTCAGGTCATGTGTGGCCAGGAGGCGGTGCCCCTGCGCGCCGACGTATCCGGCCCTTAGCACCATATCCTTCCCGAGTTGGCGCTCGATCTGAAGATTGTATTGCTCCGTGTACTGCGAGCGCAGATTCCGCGGTACCTGTCCGAATAACAGGATTGGTCGAAACACCGACCAGTCGATCGGTGTTCCAGCTGCCGGCGTGAGAAAGCCGTTAAACGGGTTCGGAATGACACCACCCGTCGCCGCAGAGCATGGTTCGGGAGAGCAGGTCTGCAGTACGAATGGGGATTGGAAGAAGCCTTCGCTGACGAGCGTACTGCCACCGAATGGCGGCTGTGCACCCAATTGCTCCAGTACCAGCTGCTCGATTGGGTTGTAAAAGATACCGAATGCAGCACGGACCGTAGTCTTGCCATCCGATCCCGGGCTCCAGGCAATTCCTATGCGTGGTGCAAATGACTTGTAGTACGTCGAAGTTAGCCCGTTCGGCACTCCCTGGTCACCGACCACAACCAGGCCGAGCGGAAAGAGCGCATCTGACGAACCATTTGGGCACACCGACGGGATACAGGGATAAGTCGTGGTCGCCTGTCCCGGGCGGAAGGTTTGCACACGATGCAATGAATCGGCGAATGGAGTATTCAGCTCCCATCGCAGACCGTAGTTGAGCGTCAGGTTCGGCCTGAGTTTCCATGAATCCTGGGCGAAGAGATAAAGGGAGTTAGTGTGGTAGTGCGAAGTTTGGGCGGAACCCTGGAGATAGGAATCGGGCAGACCGAGGAGATAATTCAGCAAAAGGTTGCCGGTATCGTTCGGTCCACCCCCGGTATAGCTGAAGTCGCCGTTTGGATCAAAGTACAACGTCTGATTAAACCGCTGAAGACGGAAGTCGATGCCGAACTTCGCGGTGTGCTTGCCCCACACCCGGGTCAGATTGTCGGACCATTGGTAAGTGTTGCCAACCTGCGGGATCTCACCCTCGAAGTTATTGCCGATTGTGAAGCCGCCGGAGACGCTTATGAACGGCACGCCTTCGCGGCTAGCGCCGAGGTTCGGAGTAATACCAATCCCGCCAGGGCCCGGCGCATTCGCGATGACGGAACTGGTGTCCGTGTTTCCCGTGAAACAGAATGCCGCGGCGGAGCCGGTACAGGAATCGGTGACGAGGTTGGTGCGGACCGGATGCCCGAACTGCGGTTGGTTCTCGCGGAAGTAGGTAAAGCGCAGCTCGTTCACCAGATTGGTATTGATGGTCCAAACGTGTGAGACATTCACCTGTTGTGATGTCGTAATACTGGTCGTGCCAAACCCAGGCAGTACGTTAGGTGTTAATGATTCGAAATGCGAGAACGGCTGGTCTCTTGGGTTATGGTCGAAGTAGTAGTAGACATTCAAGTTCTGATTTGGCGTCAGGGTATGGTCGAAGCGAGCCGTCGCCTGGTCACTGTTGTTACTGCCGAGCGGGATCGCCTGGTAGTTACCGTTGGTATTGGCCAGGTTGCTGCACGTCGGATCCGCATTGGGGCAAGGGACAAACTGTCTCATCAGATTGACTGCCACAGGATCCATGCACGGCGTGGGTATCTGAACAGTGCCCCCAGGGCCAGCGGGAAAGATGCTGCTGTAGGGAGTTCCAACCGTGGCGCCGACGCCGCAGCGTGCGTTCAGCATGTCGGCAAGGGCTTGCGTGGTTACAGAGCCAGTAACCGTCGGTGCCGAGAACATCCCCGCACGTTCGGCAGCGGTCGGCACCGTCGCGATATCGGTAGTGAGACCCTGCGTCACCCGCCGACCGTCATAGGAGACGAAAAAGAACGTACGGTTGCGCTTGATCGGTCCACCCAACGTGGCTCCAAACTGGTTCTGGCGCAACTCGGGCGTATATGGATCAAAGAACCCTTTGGCGTCCAGCACATTATTACCAAAATATTCGTAAACGCTGCCGTGCCAGTTGTTCGTCCCGCTCTTTGTTACGACATTGATGACAGAACCGGAGTTGCGGCCATATTCGGCATCGAAGGTGTTGGAAATGACGCGGAACTCCTGGATCGCATCGGGTGAGGGTTGGATTCCGGGAGCGTTCACAAACAGGTCATTGGCATCACCGCCGTTGACGCTGAAATTGTTGGTGCGGCCGCGGCCGCCGTTGACCGAAACCGCGCCGGCTGTATCGCTGCCATAGAACAAGTCCGCGCCCCCCGTCGAGGTCACGCCCGCCTGTAATTGCAGCAGCTGATAGGTGTCGCGTGTGCTCAAAGGCAGATTACTCACCTGGCGCGCGTCCATCGAGGTGCCGAGCTGCGAGCTCGTGGTGTCGACCAGGGGCGCCTCGGCCGTGACTTTGACGGTTTCTTCCGCGCCGCTGACCTGGAGCGTCACAGGCACACTCAAGACCTGGTTCAACTGCAGACGAATGCCGCCCTTTACGTACTTCTTGAAACCGCTGTGCTCGACGGTAAGCGTGTAATCGCCAACCGCGAGCTGGAGAAAGGAAAATCCGCCGCTCTTGTCCGATGTCGTGGATTGGCTCACACCTGTGGCATCGTTCGTAAGCGTGATCTTCGTGTCGGGAACGACGGCGCCCGCCGAATCTTCCACGTGGCCGAGCATACGGCCACCGGTGGACTGTGCGAGCAAAGGGAGTGACAGCACCAACATGACGAAGAGATGAATCAGCGTGCGATGGCGAGGCAGCAACATATTCTCTCCGCGGTCGTCGATTTGAACTTCACGAGTGACAACACCAGGCCCGGTAAAGCAACAATTGCGAGCTGAACAAACTTTGCTATAATCGCGCAAACTTAGTGAAAAGCAGCTAACTTGTCAAGAGCCTTTTGCAATGTCTATCGCCAGCAAGCTGATCCGGCGACAGGAACGCCTTACCGATGGCGGCTATTTGAAAATCGGTGAGGTGGCCCGCCGGCTTCGCATCTCCGCCAGTGTTCTCCGCGCCTGGGAGAACGCCGGCCTCATCGAGCCGACACGAACCGAGAAGGGTTATCGGCTATATTCGCGCGAAGATCTTAAAGACCTGAAGCAGGCGGTGTACCTGAGCCGGGTCCGCAGGATGAACGCCGCTGCGCTGGTCGAGTTCCTTGGCCGCCGCAATGGCGCGCGCCGCGGCACCGCGACCTCGGCATCACGGGGCAGTCTCGGTGCTCAGCTTCGCCAAATGCGCATACAGCGTAAGTTGGCGCTGGCTGACGTGGGCAGAGCGGTCGGCGTCTCCGTCGGGTTCTTGAGCGCTCTCGAACGTGGGCAGATGACGGCGTCCGTAGGGACCCTGCGCAAGCTCGCCGCTTTTTTTGACCTTAACATTCTCGATTTCTTTCACAGCGAGGACCCGCCGCAAGCAGTGGTGCGTCCGCGCCAACGCAAGGTGCTGGAAGCGGGGCCTGGGGTGCGCATGGCGTTGCTTGCATGGGGCAACACGGTCATGGAACCGCACTTGTTCCACGTCGCGCCAGGCAAGGGGAGCGGAGGTTCGTATGCTCATCCCGGCGAAGAATTCCTGTTCGTACTGAATGGGCGGCTGGAGATATCGCTGGCGGGAGAACCCCATCGGCTCTCAGCCGGCGACAGTCTGTACTTCGACAGCTCAACCCCGCACACATGGCGCAATCCAGGCAAGAAGGAGACGCGGATCCTGTGGATCAATACGCCCCCAACCTTCTAGCGCGGATGCTCGCAGTGGGATTGCTGATGGCTGCGCAGGGCGCGAGCATTGGCGCGCAAGCCAGGCCACTCCCGCCGGCGGACACGGTTGTCGTCAACGCCCGCATCTACACGGTTGACCGCCAGCAGCCATGGGCGGAAGCCCTCGCTATCCGCGACGGAAAACTGGTTGCGGTGGGAAGTGAAAGCTCGATCGAGGCCTGGCGTGGGCGCACGACCCGCATCATCGATGCGGGCAGACGCCTGGTGCTGCCGGGTTTCACCGACAGCCATATCCACTTCGTCGAAGGCTCTCTTCTGATGGCCCGCGCCCATTTGGACGACACGCACAATGTTGTCGAGATCCAGCAAGTGTTACGCCAGTACGCAGCAGAACATCCCGCCAAGGGTCAAGCAAACGATTGGATCGTCGGCCGCGGCTGGTCGTACTCGGAGTTCGGCGAAGGCGGCATGCCGGACAAGAAATACCTGGACCAGCTCTTTCCCGATCGGCCCGTGCTTCTGGAAGGCTTCGATGGCCATACCTATTGGGTGAACAGCGCAGCGCTAAAGTTTGCCGGTATCACGCGCGATACGCCCGATCCTTTGAATGGCAAGATCGTGCGCGACTCGCAGGGCGAGCCGACGGGTGTTCTCCAGGAATCGGCGGCGGACCCGGTAATGAAAGCTCTTCCGCAGCCATCGCGCACGGAAGTGTCGCGCTCGTTGCGGGCCGCGCTGGCAGAGGCAAATCGCGTCGGCGTGACGAGTGTAATCAGTTGCGGAAACGACACTCCAGGCGCAAGTGATGATCAATGGATCGAGGTGTTCGCGGCGCTGCGGAGGGAACATCAGCTTACGCTTCGTTTCTACGTAAGCACGTATGCCGACCCAAACGAATCCGACGTGGGGATCATAAAAAAGGCCACAACCCTGCGGCGAGAGTATCCACCTGACGATCCGTGGCTCGCGGTGGGCGCAGTGAAGTTCTTTCTCGACGGCGTGATCGAAGGCCATACCGCCGCCATGCTGGCGCCCTACAGTGATCGGCCCGATGAGTCCGGGCGGCTGCGTTGGAATGAGGCACGGTACAAGGATCTGGTCGCGGCGCTCGATCATAATGGCTTCCAGATATTCACCCATGCCATCGGCGATCGGGCAGTGCGCCTGGCGCTGGACGCCTATGAACACGCCCAGCACGTGAATGGCACGCATGACGTGCGCGACCGCATCGAGCACATCGAGTCTGTCTCGGCGGGCGACATCCCTCGGTTCGGCAGCCTTGGCGTGATTGCGAGCTTTCAGCCGCTGCACGCCTATCCCGATGACGATGTGATGAATGTCTGGCTGAAGGCGGTCGGACCTGAACGCGGTACGAGGGCGTGGGCGTGGGGTTCGATTGCCGCGCAGGGTGGTGTACTCGCCTTCGGCAGCGATTGGCCGGTGGTCACTATGGATCCGTGGCAAGGCATGCAAACCGCGCTCACGCGACAGACGGTCGAGCGCAAACCCGACGGTGGGTTCGTTCCCAGTGAGAGGATCTCGCTGGAACAGGCAATCGCGGGGTACACCATCGGCGCAGCTATGGCGGGACGCCGCGAACGCACCGAAGGTTCCCTGACGGTAGGCAAGGTAGCGGATCTTATCGTCCTGTCACAAGACTTGTTCGCGATCGATCCCCACGCGATCGCCCAAACCAAAGTATTGCTGACGATGGTCGACGGCCGCATCGTCTATGAAGTGCCTCAGTGGCGCGGGCCGGGTGAAAAGAGAGGACAGTGAGATGAGGCGAGGGAGTGCGATTTTGCTGGCCACACTGGCGGTTCTGGCGATGACCTCGTGTCACAGCAACAAGCCACGCACGCTCAGCCTCCTGGTGTGGGAGGGGTATGCGGATCCGTCCTTCATTCGCGCCTTCGAGGAAAAGTGCAACTGCAAAGTGAGCGCGTCGTACATGGGATCGAGTGATGAACTGGTCGCGAAGTTACGTGGCGGGAGCGCCGCGAACTATGACGTGATCTCGCCGTCGAGCGACGTTGCCACCTCCATCGTTAACGCCGGGCTCGCCGAGCCGCTCGACCTCAACAAGTTGCCGGCGTACTCGCAGTTGTCCCCGGCGCTCACCTCACTGCCGCTCGTCAAGAAAGATGGCAAGGTGTACGGGATTCCGTTTCAGTGGGGCCCGAATCCTCTGCTGTACGACACCACATTTTTCAAAAGCGTGCCCGATTCGTGGAAGGTGATGTGGAGTCCGGAGGTGAAAGACAAGGTTTCCGTGTGGGACGACCTTTCCACCGTGTATATGGCTGCGCAAGTCCTCGGCTACGACCAGCCGGATCCTTCGGCGCTGTACCACTTGTCAGACGAACAATTAGCGGCAACGAAGAAAAAGTTGCTCGAGCTCAAGCCCAATGTGCGCAAGATCTGGTCCACTGGGGGCGAGCTGACTAATCTTTTCCAAAATCACGAAGTCGTGGTTGCTATGGGTTGGCCGCTGATGACGAACCAGCTACGAGCAGCGAAATTTCCCATCGGCGAAACGATCCCCAAAGAGAATACGACCGGTTGGATCGATCACCTGATGATTACGGCAGCCAGCGACAACAAGGAACTCGCATATCAGTTTCTTGAATACATGGCCGAAGCCAAAACGCAGAAGATGATCTCTGACGTGACCGGCTACACGCCTGCCAATCCGCACGCCGCGCAATTCATGACGCCGGAGCAGCAGAAGAGTTTGCATCTGGAAGACGCGGAAGCCTACCAGAAGCGGATCTATTTCTGGCAGGACGTGCCGAGACGTGCCCAGTACACCGAGATGTGGAATGAAGTGAAAGCGGCCCAATAACGCCCTGCGGGAGATGAACGCTACAGCCCAATCCGCACTGCTTTCCATCCGCGCCGTGCGCAAGAGCTTCGGAGCGCACGAGGTGCTACGCAACGTCTCACTCGAGATCGGGGCGGGCGAGTTCCTCACCATCCTGGGCGAGAGCGGCTCCGGCAAAACAACTTTGCTGCGGCTTATCGCAGGCTTCGAGCAATGTGATGTGGGTGAGATCTGGCTGGCGGGCGAGCGGATCGACACCCTTCCGCCGTACCGCCGGCGAGTCAATACCGTCTTTCAGCAATACGCGCTGTTTCCTCACCTCACCGTCTTACAGAACGTGATGTACGGACTGCGGGCGGAGGGTGTAACAGCAAGGGAAGCAAGCGGCCGGGCGGAGCAGGCCCTCGCGCTCGTCAAGATGGAAGCACGAGCGCAGGCCAATCCCTCACGCCTGAGCGGCGGACAACAGCAGCGGGTCGCTCTGGCACGCGCGCTGGTGAAACGTCCTCTGATGTTGCTGCTTGACGAACCCCTTTCGGCGCTGGACGCCAACTTGCGGCAGCAGATGCGGCTCGAACTGAAGTCACTACAGCGCGAGATTGGCATCTCGTTCGTCTTTGTCACTCACGACCAGGAAGAGGCAATGGCGCTCTCGGACCGGATCGCCCTGCTGCGTGCGGGCACGCTGGAGCAGGTCGCCACGCCAGAAGAAATCTACAACCGTCCCGCAACGGCGTACACGGCGCGCTTCATCGGCCAGACCAATCTGTTGAAGGGGTCGGTAAGCACCGGCCAGGCACGTGTTGGAGCATGGCAGTGGCCGTGTTCCGCACCGGAGGGAGCGGCGAACTTCTCCTTGCGTCCGGAACACCTGCGGATCGCGGGCCCGGTGCGCGACGGCGCTATTCGGTTTGCAGCGCAGGTGCGCGATCAAGCCTTCCAGGGAGCAGTGCGCATCGTTGCGATCGAGACGCCCGACGGCCAGCAACTGACGGCTCGCCTGGCGGCCAGCGTCGCCTGCGACAAGACGCACGAGTTCGAATTCGACCCAAGCGACGTTGTCGCATTGCCGCCCGAGGAGGCCGACTAGTGTACACGCGCAGCTATCGCGCCGCTGTCACCCTGCCGCCCGTGCTTTGGGTGTCCCTTTTCCTGCTTCTGGCCTATGCGCTCTTGCTGATTTACAGCTTTTGGTCGGTGCAGAACGGCTTCATCGTGCATGCGTGGAGCCTCGATTCGTATCGACGACTGGTGGGAAATCCCGAATATCTCGGGGTGTTGCTCCGGTCGATGCGCATTGCGGCATTTGTGACCGTGGCAGCACTGGTGCTGGGCTATCCGCTGGCCTACTACCTGTCGTTTTATTCCCGGCATAAGCGACTGTTGTATCAAATCGTGATCGTGCCGCTGTGGGTCAGCTACCTGGTACGCGCCTATGCGTGGAAGACGATTCTCGGCACTGACGGCGTGCTCAATACGCTGCTCCAGGCCTTGCACCTGACATCGAGGCCGGTGAGCGCGTTGCTCTACAGTCCATGGGCTGTCTGGATCACTCTGACGCACATCTACACACCATTCGCTTTTCTGCCCATCTACGCCGCACTGGAGCATATTCCACGCAGTCTGGTAGAGGCCTCACAGGACCTCGGCGCCAGCCCGGGGCAGACGTTCTGGCGTGTGATCGTGCCGCTGTCGGCGCCGGGTATTGTCGCGGGTGCGACGTTCGCTTTCGTTCTTAGTCTGGGTGACTTTCTCGCACCCCTGCTCGTCGGCGGGCCTAACGGCATCATGATCTCCAACATCGTGGTTAGCCTGTTCGGCGCGGCGTACGACTGGCCGATGGGGGCAGCGATATCCGTTGGCATGCTGCTGCTGGTCTTGGGGCTTCTGTTCGCAACCGAGCGATTGGAAAAGAAATGGGCGTACGTATGAAGGGAACTACACGCACGAGCTCGCCCGTACTCGCGTTGCACAGCGTGCTGGTCTTCGCCTTTCTCTATCTGCCTATCGGCGTGCTGATGGTGTACTCGTTCAATGGTATCGGGGTGGGCTCCTTCCCGCCGCGTCAATTGACCTTCGATTGGTACCGGCTGTTATTCCGCGATGGGGCGATCTGGGACTCGGTGTGGAACAGCGCCAAGGTCGCCCTGGTCGCGGTCCTGCTGTCGCTCTTGTTGGGTGTTCCCGCGGCGCTTGCGATTGACCGCGCCAAAATCCCCGGAATTGGTATCTTTCGGCGGTTGGTGCTGCTGCCGCTTATTCTGCCGGGCATTATCACCGGACTCTCATTGCTGATGCTCTTTGTCGCCGCCGCCATGAAGTTGAGTCTCTTGACGGTGGCCCTCGGCCACGGCACGGCGCTGATCGCTGTCGCCACAACCGAAGTCTATGCAGGCGTCGTCAAGCTCGATCGCCGGCAGGAGGAAGCTTCGCTCGATCTGGGAGCAAATGACTGGCAGACGTTCTGGCGCATTACGCTGCCCAACCTCAAGCTATCGATCATCGGCGCCGCGCTACTGGTTTTTACTCTCTCTATGGACGAGATCGCCGTTACTTTCTTCCTGGTTGGACGCGAGAACACACTGCCTCTGGAGATCTGGTCGCGGCTGCGCCGCGGCATGACGCCGGAGATTAACGCCATCTCGACCATCATCTTTCTGTTTTCACTCGCCACCATCGTGGTCTGGTACCGGCTGCGCATGCGGGGCGAGACGGCCCTGGAATCGGCTCTTTAAGACGCAGGAAAGGACGCTATGAGCAATCGCCGTGACTTTATCAAGGTCGTGATCGCCGGCTCGGTGGCCGCGGGATGTCCCATCGACCTCTCGCTCTTTGCGCAAATGGCCGGACACCAGCCAGTCGTGGATGGAGAACACAACGCTATCTGTCACCAGGTTCGCGACGGCGTGCAATTCCGCATCCCGCCGGTATCCAGCCGGTACGACGTGGTGATCGTTGGCGGTGGCATCAGCGGCCTAGCCGCCGGGCATTACCTGCCGGAGAAATACAACTGGTTACTGCTTGAAAAAGAGCCGCACTTTGGGGGAAACGCCTATGCGATGGATTATCACGGCATGGAATACGCCACGGGCTCTGCCTTCCTTCTCAACCAGGAGGACGACGCGGCACAACTGGCGCGTGAACTTGGGCTCGAGATGCTGCCGATCAAGGGTTGGGACAGTACCATCGTGCAACACAAATTTATACCTGACTTATGGGGCGAAAACCTGGATCAGCTCCCCTACAACTCGAGCGTCATCGAGAGCTTCAAGAAGTTCAAGAAGGAAATGCTGGCCATCGACGTAACGAAACGGGAGTACGAACTCGACAACACGCCGTTCAGCAAATTTCTCGCCGGTTATCCTCCCGAGCTGCTGACGTGGTGGGATTGCTACGGCCCGTCCAACTGGGGTGCGCGCCCCGCCGATAGCAGTGCCCTTGTCGCGCTCGACGACTTCCAAAGCTTCGCGGGCGAGAACCGCACCAACACGCGCAACACTTGGCCGGGCGGGAATGGAGCGCTGACCAAGAAGCTGGTCGGGGCCATGCTGCCGAAATACTCTGAGCGCATGCTCAAGGAAGCAACCATTGTGTCCGTCACGCAGGAGAAGAACGAGGCGCATGTGACGTACATGCACGATGGGAAGCTTACGACGGTGGCGGCAAAGGGAGTGATCATGGCGACACCGAAGTTCATCACGAGCTATCTGGTGACTAACCTTCCACCAGCGCAGAGCGACGCGATGCGGTCCATGCGCTACTGCCCGTACCCGGTGGTCAACCTGATCTTCGAGCGGCCGGTGTTCGAGAAGGCGGCCTATGACAACTGGTGCCCCGGCAATCGCTTCACCGATTTCATCCCCGCTGATTTCACGGCCCGCGACCAGCCGAACTACAAGGCGAAGTACGGCATCATGACGTTTTACACGCCACTGCCCGAGCAGGACCGCAGCCTGATGCTGACCGATGCGGGCTGCGAGAAGATTGCGCGCGAGGTGGCACGCGATTTCAAGAAGCTGCTGCCTGAGACCGATGTGGAGCCTATCGAAGCGCACATCTATCGTCGTGGGCATCCGATGTTCGAGGCAAACCCCGGTACCTTCACGCGACTCATCCCGGTGGCGCGGAGGCCGATGCCGAATATCTTCTTCGCCAATACGGATTCGGAAGGGCCGGAGTCGCTGACGGCCGGAGGGATCGCCGCAGGGAAGCGCTGCATCCGGGAGTTCGAACAGCGGGCACAGGGAGCGATCACGACACAGCGGACGGTGTTCGCATGAAGTTCACGATCGAACGCGCGACGACGAGGGATGTGGAGGACGTCGCATATCTCTTCGATCTTTACCGCCAGTTTTACCAGCAGCCGGCGGATCCCCCTGCGACGGTGGCATTCCTGCACGATCGGCTGGAGCGCAACGAATCCGTTGTGTTTGTGGCGCGCAATGATGCAGGGCAGGCGATCGCCTTTGCTCAACTGTATCCGCTGTTCTGCTCGGTTGCGCTAAAGCGGCAATGGTTGCTGTATGACCTGTACGTGTTGCCCGAGGCTCGTCGGACTGGCGTCGCGCGGGCGCTGCTCGAACGTTGCCGTGAACTCGGAATCCAGACTGCTTCGCACGCACTGTTCCTCGAGACCGGCCACACCAACACGGCGGCGCAGCAGCTTTACGAAGCTGCGGGCTGGCAACGTGAAGCGCAGTTCGTGAAGTACAACTTATGGCTGTGACAGGAGGACCCACACTGATAAAATCCAGAAGCTATCCGACTCTAAAGCCCGCGACGCGGGTGGTGAATCCAGGAGTGCGCTCATGGGTGTGATCACTCAGACGCGCGCCGTTCGGCTGGGCAACTTTCTCGCCGGCAAATGGGTCGATTCCAGCGCCGGCGATTTCCTTCCTGTCATCGATCCCGCCACGCAAGCCGTGCTTGCGGAGACACCGCTGTCTTCTGCGGCGGAGGTCGACGCCGTCGTTGCCGCGGCTGCGTCTGCCTTCCCGGAGTGGCGGCGCACACCACCTGAAGAGCGCATACAGTTCCTCTTCCGCATGAAGGCGCTGCTCGAAGAACACCTCGAGGCCATAGCGCGCACCTGTACAAGGGAGAACGGGAAGACCCTGGCCGAGTCGCGTGCTGAGGTGCGACGCGCGATCGAGAACGTCGAGGTCGCATGCGGCATCCCCATGCTGATGCAGGGATACAACCTGGAAGATGTTGCGCGCGGCATCGACGAGATAATGGTGCGGCAGCCGCTCGGGGTGATCGCAGCGATCACCCCCTTCAATTTCCCGGCCATGATCCCGTTCTGGTTCCTGCCCTACGCCATCGCTTGCGGAAATACGTTCGTATTGAAGCCGTCCGAAAGAGTACCGCTGACGATGCGGCTCGTCTTCGAATTGCTCGAGACCATCGGGCTGCCACCGGGGGTGGTCAACCTGGTGAACGGCGGCAAAGCGGTAGTCGACGCTTTGCTCGCGCATCCGCTCGTGCGGGCGGTCAGCTTCGTCGGCTCGACAGCGGTGGCCAAGTATGTGTACGCGCAGGGCGCGGCCCATGGCAAGCGAGTGCAGTGCCAGGGTGGAGCGAAGAATCACGTTGTCGTGACCGCAGAGGCAGACCTGACAAACACTACCCAGGTCGTCATCGACAGCGCATTCGGATGCGCGGGCCAGCGGTGCCTGGCGGTGTCGACGGTAATTGCAGTTGAGAAGGCGCGCACGCCGTTGCGCGAGGCGCTCACCGAAAGCGCGGTGGCATTGCGTGTCGGCAATGGCCTGGAAGAAGGTGTGCAGATGGGGCCGGTGATCTCACCCACGAGCAAGTCGCGCATTGAGAGCCTGATCGCGCAAGGTGTCGCCGATGGCGGCAAGCTCGCAGTCGACGGGCGCGGCCAGCCTGGGAACTTCCTGCGGCCCACCATCCTGGAAGACGTTCCGCCGCAGAGCACGCTGACGAACACCGAGATCTTCGGCCCGGTGCTTAGCCTGGTGCCCGCGCGCGATCTTGATGATGCGATCGCCATTCTGAACCGCAGTGCCTATGGCAATGCGGCATCTATTTTCACGACGAGTGGTGCCGAGGCGCGCAAGTTTCGCTACGAAGCGAGTGCCGGCAACGTGGGCGTGAATATTGGGGTTGCTGCGCCGATGGCGTATTTCCCCTTTAGCGGATGGAAAGACAGTTTTCTCGGTGTGCTGCACGGCCAGGGTCGCGACGCCGTCGAGTTCTACACCGAGAAGAAAGTTGTGATCGAGCGCTGGCCGAAGGAGTGGTCACGCAAGTTCTGAAGACAAGAGGAAACATGACCCGCGAAGAGCTGATCAAGAAGCAGAAGCAATATATCTATCCTTCGGTCGCAACCTATTTCTCCGAGCCGCTGGTGCTCGAGCGTGGCGAGATGCAGTTCGTGTGGGACAACGAAGGGAAGAGGTATCTCGACTTCTTCGGTGGCATTGTGACAGTCGGTGTGGGACACGCGAACCCGCGCGTTACGGCGAGGATGAAGGCGCAGATTGATAAGCTCCAGCACGTCTCGACCTGCTTCCTCACTGAGCCGGCAATCGCCCTGGCAGAAAAGCTGGCGCAACTGACGCCGGGGAAGCGTCTCACCAAGTCCTTTTTTACCTCCAGCGGTACGGAGGCGAATGAGACCGCGATCCAGAGCGCGCGTATGCACACCGGCAACCTGGAGATCATCGCCCTGCGGCACGGGTACAGCGGACGCTCGTCTCTAGCTCGCGGGCTGACAGGTATGAACACGTGGCGTCGCGCCACCCTTGAGGTCGGCATCGTCCACGCCGTCAACCCGTACTGTTACCGTTGCCCGCTCAAGCTGACGTATCCAAACTGTGACCTGGCCTGCGCGCGCGATATCGAGCAAGTCATCCAGACTGCCACTTCTGGCCGCATCGCCGGCATGATTGCGGAGCCAATTCAAGGCGTCGCCGGTTTCGTCACGCCGCCCAAGGAGTACTTCAAGATCACCTTCAACATCGTGAAGCAGTACGGCGGGGACTTCATTGCAGACGAAGTTCAAACCGGCTGGGGCCGCACCGGCAAGAAGTGGTTCGGCATCGAGCACTGGGAAGTCGAGCCCGACATCATTACCGCGGCCAAGAGCCTGGGGAATGGTCATCCGATCGGCCTGACGATCGCGCGACCAGAAGTCGCCGACAGCTTCCAGGGCCTAACCATTGCGACCTTCGGCGGCAATCCGGTGACGGCGACCGCAGCGAGCGCTGTCATCGACATCATCGAAGAAGACGACCTGCGGACAAATTGCGCTATTGTCGGCGGCTATTTCCGCGATCGCCTGCTCGAACTGCAACAGAAGCACACGCTCATCGGGGACGTACGCGGCATGGGTCTGATGCAGGCGCTTGAATTGGTTACCGACCGCAACAGCAAGCAGCCGGCAACGGCGGCCACAGCTGCGCTGCTGGAAGAGGCGCGCAACCGCGGCTTGCTCATCGGCAAAGGTGGCCTCTACGGCAACGTGATTCGCATGTCACCGCCGATGAACATCGCGAAAAACGATGTGGACGATGCGGTGCGCATCCTCGATGAGAGTCTCGCGGCAGTTGCGGCCGCCCAGCGCCAATTTGCGCACGCCTGAGTGCATTCAGCCCTGGCGGGCAGGTTTGGTTGTGGCGCCGAGAACGGCTTTGGCTTCGGCGGTGGCCCGCCGCGCAGAGGCATAGGCTGTGGAGTACTCGCTGATCGCACCTTCCGAATCCGAGTGAGCAAAGAAGATGTTGCCGCATGGCTTGCGGGTCTTGGGCGCAATACGCGTCATGACCCCTGGTGCAGATACCATCATGGGATGTCCCCTGCGGTAAATGTGCACCTCTTCCACCTTGGACTGTGAGCCCGGAAACCACGTATCGAGCAGGACGACGACTTTGCCGCCGACTTCTTTCACGGTGTCATCATTCAGCAGTTGGCTACGATCGCGCTCGCGAAATGGGACGTAGCAGGTGAGGACGCTGGGACGCTTCACCTCTTTGTTGTCGCGGTTCAGCACCCAGTCGGCGACGTTAAAGTCAACGATCGGGCTGGGAGCCGGAACGTTGGTGTCATAGGAACCGTTGTAGACGACCTCCCGGAAGCAGACGTTCACCACCAGGTACGGCTGATATCGCATCGCGTCCATTGCTTCCGCTTGCTCGGGCGGCAAGGCCTTCACGATCTTCTTCGCGATGAACTTCGGCGCGGCGATGATCGCAGTCTTGCCCGTCACGGTCTTGATGACACCATCCTGCATGTAACTCACGTTTACCTGTCCGAGTTTTTCCTCTACCTGGAGTACGGTGCACGTTTTGTGCAGCCGGTCGGCGTGCGTCTTGGCCAGCGTCTCCTCGAGTGACAGTGAGATGCGGCCCAGACCGCCAGCCCAGGTGTACCGTTCCGGTTCGATGCCACCACCCCAGGTGACGGACTGCGCGCCAATCAGGGCCGACGTGTCGGCCGTCTGCGCACCCCAGTTGTTGGGACCAAAGTTGTCGAAGAAATCGATGAGCTCCTGTCCATAAGGCGCTAGGAGTTCGGAGAAGGCCATATTGTCCAGTTTCTCGGCATTGGCTTCGGCGTTGAGCTTGTTCATGTCGTCGAAGAAGCGCTTCCAATTGGCCTTGGCAGCATCGGAGTACGGGGCCTTGGTGTATCCGCCGGTGAAGAATTGGGGAACGAGCGTGTTGTTGATGACGGCGGCATCAATGCTGCGGATGGGATAAATCGGCATCCCGATTTCCTGGCACAAGGCCTTGAGGGCATCGTCCATCTGATAAGCGGCCCCGGTGGAGTACCAGACGCCACGCCATTGCTCGCTGATTGCATTGCCACCGAAGCGAGGCTCCTTCTCGAGGAGAACAAAATCGTGATCGCGCAGCAGATAGGCTGAGAGCAATCCGCTCGGCCCGCCGCCAACGATGACGACATCGTGGTGTGAGCTGGGAGCTGGGAATGCGAAGCTTTTTCCGTCGCGTACCTGATGGCAGAGGGTGTTGTTCTCGCTGCCAAGACGGACTTCTGGCTGGTTCGCGAGCAATGGCGCCAGCGCTGGAGAAATCGGACACGCAGCCATCACGCTACCCGCAATCAGAAACTTAATGGCGTCGCGTCGGGTAGGTTGCTCAGGTTGCTCGGACGAGATCGGGGTAGAAAGGTTTTCGTTGTCTTTCATGGAAATGCCCGCCATTGTAGCGCACCCATGATCCCCATGCTCCCTCCGCTCTTGCGAGCCATGGGGAATGACAATTCGAACGGGCCAACAGCGGGCCAGGCTACTACCGGCCGCTATTTCGTCTGCAGGGATTCAACGTACTTCGTCAGGTTAGCGATCCGCAGTTGCACGACCGCCTGATCATGCTGACTCAGGGCACGGAAGACCGGCCCCCAGACAGGCATATCCTTGGATCCGTGGGCCGACAGGTCCGCGTCGCCGGCGATTGCGTGAGCGACGAGGATGCCGGGGAATTTGCCTCCATTGCTGCGGGCTAGTGTCGTTAAGTCTGTCGGAGGCTGTTTCAGCGCCTGTGCGGCGGGGCCGTTGCCTTTGCCATCCTTGCCATGGCAAGCGGCGCAATAGCTCGCGTACATCTCCGCCCCAGATGTAGCTGAAGTCGGTGGCGCTGTCGTAGTCTTGACACCGGGTTTTTGACCCAACGTAGGTGTGGCGATCAATGCCAGCATTGCTGCGGCGCACGACAGGACAGCAAGTTGAACACGCATAAACCCTCCTTGTCCGGCCAGACCGGGCATCGGAATTTCTCGCTCGCTTTACACAACTCCGCCCACTTAACGCTAAGTCTCGGATAGGGACTGAGGCTGTGACTCACGTCACAGTCAAGGTGGGCGAGCATCGCGCCAGGGTTTACTGACGCCTGGTCTAAGGGGGCCAGTCAATGCCTTGACCCTAATGTATAGACTCACGATTTCACGCCGGTGCACAAACAAGGCGGTAACATGAATAGCCGTAAACGATCCGCCCCAGTTCCGTAGCACAACCCGGAGAGGCACTTGATGGTTCGAACAAGTGTATTAGTGGCATTCTTCCTGCTGTCATCGCTCATAGCACCGTACAACATGCCTGCCCAGGGTCCGTCTAACCCCGGTTCGCCAGAACCGCGTGCACGTGACCTGGGTGTTCCATTTGACGGGACGCCAGGACAATTTAACGCCATTACGGACGTTCCTGGTGTTGAGGTCGGATTCAAGACGCTCGTCTCAGGAGAAGGTCGACTGGTCGTAGGGAAGGGTCCGGTCAGAACGGGCGTCACTGCCATCCTGCCTCGCGGTAAGGGAAACAGGAAGAGCGTGTTCGCGGGCTACTTTCCCGGGAATGGTAACGGCGATATGACCGGAACTCACTGGGTCGAGGAGAGCGGAGTCTTGGAGACTCCCATCCTTATCACCAATACAGGCAGCGTAGGTGTCGTGCGCGACGCAGCCGTAGCGTGGATGGCACGTCAAAATTATCACGGGGAGTTCTGGTATCCGGTCACGGCCGAGACTGCGGACTGGCCTCTGAATGACATCAAAGGGCAGCACGTTACGACACAAGATACGTGGGATGCCTTGAACTCTGCGAACAGCGGAGCAGTGATGGAAGGCAATGTCGGTGGAGGCACCGGCATGGTCTGCAACGGGTTCAAGGGAGGCACAGGAACTTCCTCCCGGAAACTGGAAGATGCCGCGGGTGGCTATACGGTTGGCGTACTGGTCCAGTGCAACTATGGGAATGCAAATGGATTGCGTGTAGCCGGCATTCCCGTCGCACGCGAGATGAAGTTGCAGAAACCATGCGTAGAAAAGAAGCTGGACCCGCCAGTGCTAACCTGGGACGGCACTCCGGCGCCAGTTTGCGAAGCCAACGTTGCAACCACGGCCGATGGAATACGTACACCTGAAACGGGTTCCATCATCGTAGTTGTTGCCACCAATGCTCCTCTGACCCCAGACCAGTTGAAGCGCTTGGCTCGCCGAGTTTCAGTCGGATTGGGCCGGGTCGGTGCGATTGAAGGCGACGGCTCCGGCGATATCTTCCTGGCATTCTCTACCGCCAATTCGGGCGCAGACGAGGGGAATAGCACTGAGCCACCGTTTAGCCAACCCAACGCGAAGATCGAACGAATGCAAAGTTGGAAGATGAACGCTATGTTCGCCGCCGTAATCCAGGGTACAGAGGAGGCGATCATCAACGCCATGGTAGCGGCGAAAACCATGACAGGGGCTGATTACTGGGTTGTACCGGCTCTACCCCATGACCAACTGCAACAGATTCTTCGAACGCATGGACTTTTGAAGTAGTTACTTTGTTTCACCGCACTGGCTCTTCGAAACATGGTACCCAAAGAAAGTCGCCGGATTTCTTGAAAACATATTGTGGAAAGGCGGTCAGCGAAGTGTGCTAGAATGCCGCGGCATGAATCGCCGAACTTTGTTATCGTCGCTGGTTTTTTCAGCTGCCAGCAGCTTTACTGGCCTTTACGCTGTTACCGATTCCAGTTCCACTGAACAGACGTGGGTCGTTTCGCTCGAGAGCTTCCGAGCGAGTCACGCGGATCAAATGCCGCATCTGCATTCCTATCTCGGTGGTACGTTTCTCCCGTATCTTAATCAGATCCATCGTGGTCCAATAATGTTCCTGGACGCGATCGTTGCGCCGCACACTCCGCAGGCGCTCGTCTTGACGGCATTCCCGAGTTTTGCAGAGATGATCGAGATCCGTGCCAAAATCGCAGCTCATCCGGACGTCCAACGAGCGCGCGCAGATCGGGAATGCGGTGAAGCGCAGATCCTGATCACGAGTCCCGATTCTCTCCGATTTCACGCCGGGCCAACGCGCCGCCGAGATGGCATTTTTGAACTCCGGACGTATCATGCGCCCACGTGGCGCGATCGCCCGCCGGCTGCTGTCAACGCGGCCTTCCGTCGCGCCGGCATTCGCCCCATTCTGACTGCGTCCGCGGCCGGAGAACACGTGCCGCGGTTCACGTTCCTGGTTGCCTTTGAAAGCCTCGCGATACGCCAGCAGGCGTGGGAAAGCCTCGAGGCTGACTCGCAATGGAGCGACCTTGAGGCGAAGGTTACCAGCGCCTCGATCTATAAGCTTGCTCCCTATTCGCCGTTGTCCTAAGCAGAGGAATCTGAAACATGGCATGGTCGTTCAAAATCTTTCCTTCGATCGGCATCGCGAGAATTGGCAATCATCTGGGCAGTTCGCCACAGGACTATTACGTTGGACCCGAGATTCCGGGCACGGTGATCGTTCCGCCGAACGGCTATAAAGACTCGAGCGGGCGTGTGCTTCGCCAGGCCGCGCGCTTCCGCATTTATGGTTGGGAAAACGGCGTTTTCATGGGCGAGATCACCTCCTCCGTGGCCGATATCACGTGGACTGTAGAGCTTGCCAACACCAAAGCGGCGTTTAACCGATTTACGGGAATCGGCGAACCGACCGGCCCTCTACGGAACGCGTCCGTTACCGATCGTAGTTCTCTCATGATCACACCCGGCCCTCGCACCATCGCCGGACCCAACGGCGACGCCGTCTTCGACACTGGTCTTTTCATGGGAACGCCAGTGCCGCTGGGAGAAATTCAAACCGACTCGAACGGCCGCCTTCTGGTGCTGGGCGGCTTCGGGAACTCCAGTTCTCCCACTAACGCACCGCTCACGTCGTTCGACAATAATGATGGCTGGCACGATGATGTTTCCGACGGTCCGGTCACTGCCACCGTAGCAATACATGGCACCCACAGGCCGGTTCAGGCCAGCGGCGCCTGGGTGATCTGCCCTCTGCCGCGCTTCGCGCCGCCGATCTTCCACATTATTAGTCTCTATGACACGCTGCTGCAGGTCGCCGTCGATCGTCTTGGGTATCAGGTGCCGTACCCGTCGTCGTTCACCAACGATGTGTATCCCATCCTTCAGCGCGCCATCCAGTACCAGTGGGTCACAACCAAAATCGGCAACAGGCATGCGCCTCTCCAGGCTGTCATTCCACCGCCTGCCACAACCGACCAGCGTAATATGGTCTTCCAGCAGTTGCGCGACCCGGCCATTTATCCGACTGTGGATACTCCACACCTCATGCCGGCCATCTGGACGGATTACTTCGCCGAAGTTTTCGGAATCAGAGGTCACGGATCGCCGAACACCGGGCATTGGGCGAACCATTCGCTGACTCCCACGCAATACAATGTGATGCAAAACTGGGCAGCCGGCAATTTCATCAACGACTGGGTTGGACCTCCTCCGCCCGGTACGACCATCACCCCGGACGGGCTTACTCGCGCCGCTTTGGAGAACTGTAGCGGCGGTCCGTTTTTCCCTGGAATCGAGACCAGCTTTTTCACTCGCGATGCGTACCCCTATGTAGAGCCTTTCAGGCTCGATGGGAGCCAACTCGGTGCCGGCGACCTCACCAAGCAGCAGGCTGTCCCCTGGCAGACGGACTTCTTCGACTGCGTATTCCAATCGCCTCTGTCGTGGTGGCCGGCCGCACACCCAGATGATGTCTTTACTGTCAACTCGAACAACTACGTTACCTGGGATCGAGGTCTGAACAGCTTTTCCGACATGGTGAATTTCTGGAGCGGTCTTGGGTTCCTGGTTCAGAGCGGCGATACCATTATCGAGACGGAGCGAACTCTGTAGCTCTCGCGTGAAGCAATCATTCGATGTTGTAGTGGCTGGCGGCGGCCCCGCCGGCTCCGCTGCGGCTATTGATCTTAGCCGGCGTGGATTCCATGTTGCATTGATCGAGGCCGCGCTAATCGAACAGTCCTCCTACGATGATTTTCGCGTCGGCGAGACGCTGCCGCCTGAAATCCGAGTCTCGTTGACGAAGCTCGGCATTTGGGAGGAGTTTCTGGCGACAGACCGCCTGGAGTCGTACGGCATCCGGTCGGCATGGGAAACGCCTGTCGCCCGCCATCGCGATTTCCTTTTCAACCCTTACGGCTGCGGCTGGCATGTCGATCGCGCCCGATTTGATGCGATGCTCGCTTGCGCAGCCGCACGCGCCGGAGCAGAGCTTTTGACGTCTGCGCGGATTACTGGCGTTGATCAGGATGCGGATGGCCGCTGGCTTCTCGAAATCGTGCAAGCGGGGATAGGGCAAAGGTTGTGCGGCCGCATGCTCGTCGAAGCCACGGGCCGAAAGGCTTCTCTTGCACGCAAACTCGGTTGCAGAGGACGGGTTGAGGATCTTTTGATCGGAGCGGTCGCCCTGCTTCCGCGGCGCGAAACAACACAGGGGACCTTGATCGAGGCGGTCGAAAACGGCTGGTGGTATTCGGCGCCAATTCCTGGCGATCGCATGGTGTTCGCCTACATGACGGATTCCGACTTGTGGAGAAAATCGGACTGGCACGGCCTCTTGAAGTCGGCTCCGCTCACCGGGGAACGGGCCGGCGCTATAGAAATGTTGTCTCCGATCCGCATCGTCTCTGCGGCATCAGTGCTCCGCGAGCCTGTTCATGGTCCGAACTGGATTGCCGTTGGTGATGCCGCCCTCACCTTTGATCCCCTTTCCGGACTTGGGGTGCACAAAGCGATCGAAAGCGGACTCCGGTCGTCTGCTGCGATCACGCGTTACTTAGAGGGCGACAGGGAAGCGATGATGGAATACGAGAATTGGACTGTCGAGAGCTTCCGTTCGTACCTTTCGGTGCGCAGTCAGTTTTATGGCAGCGTTGAGAGGTGGCCGGGATCACCTTTTTGGGAGCGACGCGGGGCGAGCAATCCTGTTCGCAGTCAGCTTCCAGGGGGCGGTAACGGCTAGTCTTAACGCTCTCAGTCGCGACCAGCCTTGCTGACGGCGGCTGGTTACCGAGTGGGGCGTGATTCGGGAGCGGTTGGAGCTGACCTCTGCAAATGCATTCTTCGCGAATCGCAAACATCCGAGAGTAAGTGAAGGCAAGGGCAATATATCGTTCTTGTGCGGTTGAATTAGTTTACGGCCGATCGATCATCGGCTGACGATACTGACTTTTGCAGATTCATCGTTCTGCGTCTACAAATTCACATAGCAAATCGTAATTAAATCTTTATCCTTGCCCAAGGGAAAGTATTTGCGGGATTAGTGCGTTAGAACAAGTTGTCAACTGACGATATTTAGTTGCAAAGTGCAAGTCACTATTTATGAATGTCATTACTGGCGATTTGATTGCTCGAAATTTTGTACCGGCCTAAGAATTCGTGCCGCCCCAATTCGGCGACGACATTTACGATCGCGTTGTTGGTAGACATCCTCCAGCGCACAATTCGCCACTTCGCGGCCGCCACTCAACCCCAGCCCAGATAAGTTTCGTCCCATGTGAATTGCTGCTTTTACTCCGGTACGCGCCCGTGGCCAGGTTCTTGCACTTCGTCTCGGCGAACAGCTCACGCGCAGCACAAAGCGCTTTGGTTGTTTTCAACTTGAACGGAAAGTGTGGGACCTATGAAAGCAAGAAGAGTCATCACGGAATGGTTGACCTTGCTGGTGTTCGCCGCGGCGCTTACGCCCTCATTGATGGCGCAGTCGTTGGTTTCAGGCGATCTCACAGGCACGGTCACCGACCCAAGTGGCGCGGTCGTCTCCGGCGCAACGGTAACGCTAACCAGCAATGCCAATGGAGCCACGCGCACAACCACAACCAATGCCAACGGTGCGTATCGCTTCGCTCTGGTACCACCCGGTAACTACAACGTTAGAGTAATGGCCCAGGGCTTCAGCAAAGCCGACACCACCGTCAACGTCAACGTCGGTCAGGCGACGATCGGCGATCTGAAGGTGGCGATCGGCGCTTCATCGCAGACTGTGGAAGTCACTGCGACCGTGCCGCTCGTGCAGGCCGATAATGCCGACCTGTCCACCAATTTCAACCAGACAATGATCGCCAACCAGCCGAACGGCGGCAACGACATCACCTTCATCGCGCAGACCGCGCCTGGCGTGACCATGAATACGGGCCAGGGCCAAGGCAATTTCTCGAGCTATGGCCTGCCGTCCACGTCCAATCTGTTCACCGTGAATGGCGAGAACGACATGGAGCCTTACCTGAATGTTGCCAACTCCGGCGCAACCAATCTTACGCTTGGCAAGAACGACATTCAGGAAGCTACCGTCGTGAACAATGCTTACTCCGGTCAGTATGGTCAGCAGGCGGGAGCGCAGGTGTCCTATGTCACTAAGTCGGGGAGCAACCAGTACCATGGCAACGCCGAATATTGGTGGACCGGACGCGCGATGGATGCCAACGACTGGTTTAACAACCTGAATGGAACGCCGCGCCCGTTCTCGAACAATAACCAGTGGGCAGCTTCCATTGGCGGACCGATCAAGAAGGACAAGACGTTCTTCTTCCTGAACACGGAAGGGATCCGCTACATCGTGCCTTCCACGCAGCCGGTGTTCGCGCCCAGCCCGAACTTCGCTGCGGCAACTTTGGCTAATCTGGCCATTGTCGATCCGAGCGCCCTACCGCTTTATACGAAGCTGTTCCATCTTTATCAAACCGCTCCCGGATACAACGTCACTCCCTTCGGCACTGGCGACGGCGGTAACTGCGGAGTGCCGATCATCGGCAACTGCATCGGACAGTACGAGGCGACACCGGCGCTCCCGGGAACGGAGTTCATCGTCAGCACCCGCATCGACCAGAATTTTTCCGACGCGGACCACGTCTTCTGGCGCGTGCGTATCGACCAGGGCACGCAGGCGACGGCTGCCGATCCCATCAACCCGGCGTTCAATGCGGCCAGCTATCAGCCCGCTTACGATGGCCAGTCGCAGTGGAATCACGTCTTCAGCGCGAACGCCACCAACCAGTTCATCGTGGCCGGTAGCTACTATCGCGCGATCTTCACCCAGAACAATCCGGCGCTGTTCCCCTATTCGCTGGTGGGCAGCGGCTTCAGCCTCACGTCGGTCGGCAGCCTGGTGTGGGACTTCCCGCAAGGCCGCAACGCTACGCAGTACCAGTTCGTGGACGACTTCTCGTGGACGAAGGGCGCTCACAGCCTGAAGTTCGGCGCCAACTTCCGCCGCTACGACATCACCGACTACGTGTTCAGCGTACGTAACAACCCGGAGGTGTTCATCGCCAGCCAGGCCGATCTGTATAACGGCGTTGCCGTGCTCTATCGGCAGACTTTCCCCTCACGTCCCTCCGAGCCGATAGCGCTGTGGGGACTCGGCGTATACGGTCAGGACGAGTGGCGAGTCAACAAGAGTCTGAAACTCACTTTGGCGCTTCGCGCCGAGCACAACTCCAATCCGGTTTGCCAGCTGAACTGCGCCACGTTGCTCGACTCCTCGTTCAACGCCCTGCTTGCCGCCGGTCAGCTCACGGCCACCACACCGTACAACTCGATTGTCGATGCCAATCGGCACCAGATCTTCCGCTCCACCGATGCGCTCAACATCTCGCCTCGCTTTGGATTCGCCTGGTCGCCAGGTGGCACCGACAAGACTGTTGTTCGCGGCGGCTTCGGCATGTTCTACGACGCCTTGCCCGCCGTGATCGGCGATCAGTTTATGTTGAACCTCCCCAACCTGGTAGAAGAGCGCATCCCGAACGGGCTCTGGGCAGACACGACGGCCAACGGCGCTGGAGCACAAGCTGCAGCTTCGGCGGCGGCGATCATGTCCGGGTTCGCCAGTGGCGCCTCGTTCACCAGTTTGCAGTCACAGCTTGGCGCCGGATTCCACACCCCGGTCTTTCGCAGCCAGGCTGGTACCTTGCACACTCCGCAGTATCAGCAGTGGAGCTTCGGCATCGAGCAGGCCCTGGGCGACAAGAGCTCCGTCACTGTGGGATATGTTGGCAATCACGGTCTGAATATCCCGGTTTACAACGAGGGTCTGAATGCCTTCGGAGCGGGATATGCGCCGTTCCCGACGACTGCTCCTACGCCCATCTTCGGTGCTGTGCAGCAGTATTCCAGCGCTGCGGTCTCGAACTATAACGGCTTGACTGCTTCCTACACCCAGCGAGTCACCTACGGCTTCACCGTGCAGGCCAGCTACACCTGGAGTCACGCGATTGACGAGGTTTCGAACAACGGAGTCCTGGCCACGCCTTACAACAATTCGAACGCCACGTTCAGTGCGACCCCTTCCAACGTGCAGTACCAGATCAACCCCACGTGCCTGCGTTGCTACAACTACGGCAACGCCGACTATGACGTTCGCAGTTCGTTCAACGCCAGCTACGTTTGGCAGATGCCTTACAAGTTCGGCAACAAGTACGTGAACGGTGCGTTCGGCGGCTGGACGATCTCGCAGAACTTCTTCGCCCGTTCGGGACTGCCATTCACCGTCATCGACGGCAACGTGACCATACCGAACTACACCCCGCTGAATCCACCGGCTCAGGTTCTTGGACCGGCTCAGCAGAGCTGCGTCAACGGCCTGAGCACGTGCCTGGCGTTCAACCAGTTCGCGACTGCAACCACCGCGTTTCCGAATCAGCAGCGCAATTGGTACCGCGGGCCCGGGTTCTTCGACTCGGACTTCAGCATTAACAAGAACTTCAAGCTGTCAGAGAGGATGGCCATGGGCATCGGGGCGAACTTCTATAACGTGTTCAACCACCCTAACTTCACCAATCCCGATAACAACTTCGCCGACGGCGACCCCGCGATGGGTGGGACCTTCGGCAAGGTCCTGACCACTACTGCGCCGCCGACTGGGCCGTACGGTTCGTTCACGACTGGACTGCCTTCGGGACGCATCATCCAGTTCCAGGGGAAGCTGGTCTTCTAGAGACCTGTCAGTCTCTGCTTCAGGCGGCTCCGTTCGGAGTCGCCTGCTGTTCGTTTTGGCCGGAAACGAGCTTGTGAGGAATTACTCGCGATGGGTCGGCCAGCGTTTACGAATGTTTTTTCATCTGGGCGCATAACGCCCAGCACGCGCTTATGAGAACCCACCACGTCGCAGTGAGATGCACGGTATAGCGTGCGTAGCGCATACCGCAGCCCTTCTTTCAACAGATTTCCTGCAGACCCTTGCCATAAGAATTCCCGTTGCGCCCCAAAGCCAGAAATTTTGGCAGTAGCCAGTGGTCGCTAACCGGACGTTGGCCAGAAATGGGCTTATGGGAAATACTGCCGAGAAGGCCCGTGCTTACGAATGCTTTCTTTTCATCTGCCCGCTCGCCCTTTTCGGAGAGCACGTCGTTTCATGAGGAAGAAAAAGACGGGCACCAGGATCAGCACGTGAATCGTCGAGGTCACCATGCCTCCGACGATTGGCGCGGCGATGGGCTTCATGACATCCGAGCCGATACCCGTCTCCCAGAGAATCGGCGCCAGGCTCAGAATCACTGCTGTTACCGTCATCAGCTTGGGGCGAAGTCTTTGCACTGCTCCGTCAATCGCTGCCTGCTCGATGTCCTGCTCCGTCAGCGAAGGGCCCGTCAGCAGCCGGTGCTGCAGCGCTTCATGCAGGTAGATCACCATCACAACGCCGGTTTCTACCGCTATTCCGAACAGTGCGATGTAGCCCACCCACACAGCGACACTGAAGTAATAACCGAGCATCCACTGCAGGATCAGTCCACCGGACATTGCGTACACTGTCGGGAATATCAGAACCGCTGCTTCGGCTGCCGATTTGAAGATCATGTACAACAGAAGAAAAATGGCGAAGAAGACAATCGGCAAAATGATTTTCAGGCGTTCTTTCGCACGCAATTCAAATTCGTACTCTCCTGCCCAGCGATAGGTATAGCCGGCTGGCATGACGAGTTTGCTCCGCAGAAGCCTGTCAGCCTGCTCGACAAAGCCGCCGTAGTCCTTGGTTTTCAAGTCGAGATATACATACCCGGTCAGCGCGCCATCTTCGTCACGAATCATCGCCGGGCCACGCGAGAAGAACACGCGTGCGACTTCGTTGATCGGAATCTGCGCGCCGGAAGGCGTGCCGATCAGAATACGGTTCACGGCCATGGGATCATCGCGGAAGTCCCGTTCGTATCGCACATTCACTGGGAAGCGCTCCCGGCCTTCGACGTTCTCGGCGATGTTGGCACCACCGATGGCGGACTTGATTACTCGTTGTACGTCGGCTACGGTGAGCCCATAGCGGGCGGCTTGCGGACGGTCCACGTCAACATTCAAATAGAAGCCTTGCGAGACTCGCTCCGCAAATACCGAACTGGTGGCCGGCAGGGTGGATAGGATCTGCTGGATCTGCGCCCCAATCTGCTGGATCTGGTTCAGCTCCGGCCCCTGAATCTTCATTCCCACCGGGGTCTTGATTCCGGTCAACTCCATGTCGAGTCGATTGGCTACCGGCATAGTCCAGATATTTGATAACCCAGGAAATTGCAGTTTCTCGTCCAGTTCCTGCACCAGCTTCTCGTACGTCATGCCTTTGCGCCAGCGCTCGCGCGGCTTCAGCATGATCGTCGTGTCGTACATATCGAGAGGGGCATTGTCGGTGGCACTGTCGGAGCGCCCGACGGTGCCGAAGACCGTAAGGACTTCGGGAAAGCTGCGGATAATGCGGTCCTGCTCCTGCATAAGAGCTGTGGCCTGGGTGATGGAAATCCCCGGCAGCGCACTTGGCATGTACAGCGACGAGCCTTCGTACAGCGGCGGCATGAACTGACTGCCTAGCTTGAAATACAAAGGAATCGTGACGGCGAGAAAGATTAAATTTATCGCGACTACAAGTTTCCAGTGATGCAGGCACCAGCGCAACACGGGCAGATAGAGGGCCTGGGTAACACGCGCCGCGGGGTTCTCCGACTCCGGACGCAAGCGACCGCGAATGAAAATCGGCATAAGCACCGGAACCAGAGTGATCGAAAGCAGCGACGAGAAAACGAGGGCCATCGTTTTGGTCCAAGCCAGCGGCCGGAACATGCGTCCTTCCTGCGCTTCCAGCAGGAACACCGGCAGAAACGAAATCAGAATGATGATCAGCGAATAAAAGAGAGCGGGCCCAACTTGCTTGGCTGCGCCCAGAAGGATCGTTCTGCGCTTCGCCTCAGTCAGCTCTTCTCCCGGCGCAAGGCCGCTCCGCTCAGCTAAATGCTTGTAGCCGTTTTCCACCATCACGATCGCCGCGTCGATGAGCACGCCTATGGCAAGCGCTAGTCCTCCCAGCGACATGATGTTGGAGCTGACGTGCAGGTAGTACATCGGGATGAAGGCAGCCAGAACTGCGATCGGAAGAGTGATAATCGGCACCAGTGCCGAACGAAAGTGAAACAGAAAAGCGATGGTCACAAAGCTGACGATGATCGCTTCCTCGATCAAATCGCGCTTAAGGGTCTTGATTGATTCGTCGATTAACCAGGAGCGGTCGTAGCCAGAGACGATTTCCACCCCTGGCGGCAGTGATGGAGCAATCTCACGCAGTTTGGCCTTCACGCCCTTGATGACGTCCAGCGCGTTCATGCCATAGCGCATGACAACGATGCCGCCAACCGCTTCACCTTCACCTTGCCAGTCCGCAGCACCGCGGCGGACGTCGGGGCCAAAGTTCACGGTGCCGAGATCACGTATGCGCACCGGCGTTCCGTTCTCGTTGGCAACGGGCACGTTCTCCAAATCGGCGAGTGAGCGCAGATACCCCAGGCCGCGCACCATGTATTCTGCGCCGCTCATTTCCAGTACTCCACCACCAACTTCATTGGTGCTGTCGCGTACGCGGTCAATGACCATTGAGACCGGAATGCGGTAAGAAAAGAGCTTATTGGGGTCAAGCTTCACCTGGTACTGCCTGACATAGCCGCCAATGCTGGCTACTTCCGACACCCCCGGCACGGTTTCAAGCTGATAGCGGAGAGACCAATCTTGCAAGGCACGGAGATCGGCCAGATTCTTGTTGTGGCTGCGGTCAATGACCGCGTATTCATATACCCACCCCGCCCCAGTAGCATCCGGCCCGATAGCAGGATGTACGTCTTGCGGCAAACGTCCCGCGATCTGTTGCAGGTACTCGGTCACGCGCGAGCGTGCCCAGTAAAGGTCGGTGCCGTCTTCGAAGATGACGAAAACGTAGGAGTCGCCATACATTGTCTGAGCTCGTACCGCCTTCACGTGTGGCGCTGCGAGCAGGGCTGTCACGATCGGGTAGGTGACTTGGTCCTCGATCACATTGGGCGGCTCGCCGGCCCATTCTGTGTGGATGACGACCTGCACATCGCTGATGTCGGGAAGGGCGTCCAGCGGAATGCGGCGCATGCACCACACCCCAGCGACTACCAGAAACGCAACCGCAGTGAAAACGAGAAAGCGGTTTCGTTCGCAGCTTTCGATAATTCGGGAGATCATTACATGCCTCCCGTTACGGTCACGTTGAGATGTTTGGAGCCTAGAATCTTGCCGTCCTTTACGGCGGTAATCGTTACCTGATACGAGCCGCCGCTTGGCAGTTCCACCGAGCCTTCGTACGTTCCATTGCCTCCGTCTGTCAGGGCCGCGCTTTTGTTGGTCGCTGCCATACCCATAGCAGGCATGGCAGGCATATAAAACGTGACCTTCAGCTGCGCCTGTAGCACGGGCTTGCCCTGCGCATCCTTTAGTGTCACTCGCAGTGTGTTGCTTCCCTTGCGTGGCGGAGAAGGCTCCGAGTTGAACTCGATTGCGGCCTGCTCGGCCGATCCATTCATCGCCGCAGCTGCACTCGCCCCTGGTGGAGGAGGCGCAAAGGAACTGAGCGCCGCTTGCAGCTGGGCCTCTGAATCGACCAGGAAATTTGCCGAGCTGACGATCCGGTCGCCGGCATTCAGTCCCTTTAGCACGACGATGTGGTCGTCGAAGCGCAGGCCCGCCTGTATCTCACGCGGTTCGAGGTATCCATCGCCATGGTCAAGGAACGCGATTTGGCGCGTGCCGGTCTGCAGTACGCTTGATGCCGGCACCACCAACTGCCGTCCCAACGAAACAGAAATGCTAACGTTCACGAACATGCCGGGCTTGAGCAGAAGGCCGGGGTTGTCGAAGATGAGGCGCACGCGCACGGTACGTGTCGCTGCATCGACCTGCGGCAAAATCTGGTCGATTCGTCCACGAAATTCCCGTCCGGGATAGGCGTTCACCGTCACTGTGGCTGGGGTGCCGGGTGCCAGCTGTCCCATTTCTGTCTGGTAAACGTTCGCATACACCCAAACGCTGGAGAGGTCGGCGATCGTATAGAGCTTCATTTCCGCCTGCGCATACTGATTGGGAAGCGCATTAAATTCGGTGACGTAGCCGGACGCCGGCGATTCAATCGTGATGTCGTGTTGTACAGTACCGGTCTTCTCCAGCCGCGTGACTTCGGTCGCCGGCACGCCGAACTGGCGCAGGCGGTCAGCAGCGGCCTGCAACAGCCAATCGCTCTCTTTGGCGCTGGTTCCGTGCGCGTCCGTCGCGAAGGTTTGCTGGTTCTGCTTAGCGAGGACGTATTCCTGCTCGGTGCTAACCAGATCCGGACTGTAGATGGTGAACATCGGCTGGCCGCGCCGCACGTATTGATAGCTGGCGTTGACCAAGACTTTTTGGATCCAGCCGGCAAATCGCGTCTGCACGTAGGCGAGCTTGCGTTCGTTTACGTCGACGTTGCCGGGCACCTGCAGCTCGTTGCTGACGGTCCGCATTTGGGCAATAGCGGTCGTGACGCCGATTGCCTGCAGACGCTGCGGCGACAGTTGTATGGGCGTGAGCTGCGGCGCAGAAGATCTCTTCTCCGGGCTTGCCGCTGACGACGAAGACTGTCCGGACACATCCGGGCCCTTGGCCGCAACAACCTCGGGGTCTTCTGGGTCCTTGTGTTCGCTGCGGGCCTGCAAGACATAGCCCAAAGCAGCGGCGAGAGCGAGGCTCACAAGCAGAGCAACCACAAAGGCATATTTGTAGATTCGTTGACTCATTGCTCCACCTCCGGCGTTGCTGACGGCGCACTCCTGTTGATTGGTGCGCCCACCGCAAGCTCCAAGTCGGCAAAGCGCGTTTCAAAATCGGCGAGAGCCTGGAAATAGGCGAGGTCGAAATCGACCACTGTCGACTGGCTGTCGAGCAAGTTGAGGAAATCGGTTCGGTCGTTTTCGTAAGCGATGATCGTGGAACGGAGGGTGGCTTCGGCCTGCGGCTGTAGGGCGCCTTGATAGACATCAGCCAGCCGCTTGGCTGCTTTCACCTGCGCTAGAGCTTCTTGAATCTGACCGAAAGCAGCATTGCGCATGGCCGCGAGCTCCGCATCCTGCTCGCTCGCCTTGGCCTTGGCTTCGGCAATTTCAGAATCGTGCTTGCGACGGTTGAGCCATGGCAGGTTCAGCGAACCTTCAACCATGTAGTTATTGCGGTAAAGCGACCCACTGGGCATTAGCATGTAGCCAGCCGATACCGTGAAATCCGGCACATAGCTCTTGGCCGCCAGGGATTCTTGCTGCTCGCTCTTCAGGACGGCGGCTTGGGCCTGCGCCAGATCAGGCCGAGACGCCATCGCCAGCTTCTCGACGCTATCAATTGGCGGTAACTGTGCCGGAATCGCGTAGTCGCCGCGAACGTTGATGGCCGTCGCCGGATCCCGCCCGAGCAGCGTGTTCAGACGCACGCGCGCGACATCGGCATCCTGCTCAAAATGGATGAGGTGTTCGGCTAGGCGTGTAAGTGCGACTTGCGCTTTGAGGATGTCCTGTTGCGGTACTTTGCCGACAGTGTACTTGATTTTCGCTGCCTCGATCGCTTGGCGCGCGATAGAGATGTGCTCGTCGTGGATGCGCAATTCATCCTGTGTACGCAACAAGTCGTAGAAGGCCTTGCGCACCCCAACTCGGACTTCAAGTTTTGTGTTTTCCAGAGCGGCCTTTGCCTCCGTCACCTCCGTATTGGCGATGTCGCTGCGCACCGCACGCTTGCCATGCCCAGGGAATGTCTGCCCGACCATGAACATGTTTTGTGCGGCGTTGTAATCCCAGGGTTTTTCAAGGGGTACGCCCCACCCACGATACATAAAGAAAGGATCTTCGAGCGCGCCCGCCGCGGGGATGCGAGTATCGGCGACTGATACTTTTTTGGCGGCGACTCGGATTTCAGGATTGTCTTGCAGCGCCATGCGTTCGATCTCGTCGAGTGTTAGCACTGGGCCGGCTTCATCTGCATGTTGGTGTTGAGGGAGCAACAACTCGGCGGCGCGAAAGGAATCTTGCGCTGTCACGCCAAGCACGCAGGCAAGAACCAAGAAGACTACGCATATAGATTTCATAACTCTCTCCGTCAAGAAAACACACGTGGGCGCGAGCTCAAACGAAAGCGGGCGAAGAGAGGCCTAGATTCTCAGAACAGTTGCTTCAGGCAGGAATTTGCCGGGAGGACGGTGCTGCTTCTCTAGCTCAACTCTCTCGTCACCCTGTGGAGATGCGACGAGCGGAACGAGAGCCAACACGTGATGGTTCGGGGATGACTGCGGATCGACCTTGATGACGGCGTTAATCTCCGGCTGCACTTCGGTCTTGCAGCAGGTGTGTGATTGCGGCATGTGCGCCGGACCGCACATGTCAGGCATGTGTTTGCAGCATTCGCGTTCCTGCGGGGTCATAGCTCGCTCCGGCAGGATGCAGGCCAAGAGAGGCGCCGCACTCCACGAGAGTGCAATCAGCGCGAAGAGGATGGCCGCCGCACGACGCATATAGAAAGTTTAGGCGCGAGCGTGTCCCCTGAGCAAGTGAGCTAGATCACATGGGGGCGTGACGTGCCGCAATTCATAAGGGTCTGTGTCGCTGAAACTGTACAACACATCGAATGTCCAAGTGCCGCCGGAGGGACTTAATTGAAGCATTATCTCAGCACCCTGGCGTGCAGTGTCTTGCATCGCTTGGTGAAATCGGCACGTTGGAGCTATTTACAACGTGCAGCTACTGCGCGACACTAGGCAGCAATCTCAAATCTTGCCAGTTCTGGCCATATTCGTAGTTCGAAGATAATCTCTCCACACACGCTCCCGAAGTGTCGAGGGTTGTAACTGCTCCACCTCGTCGACATAACCTCAAGCTAATTTCGAAGCGAACGACCTCTGTTCTCGAGGATGCCGTTTGCTGTTTGGCAATCTCTATTCTGGTGACGGCCTCATTCATGTGGGGTCACTCGGGGACGGTCTCAGCGGCAAGCTGTTGAATTACACCGCGGGGGCATCCTCACCTTCAATAGATCAACCCGTTTGAAGGAGATGTCGTATGACAACCGAAAGAAAAACCGGCGGAGTTGCCGCCATGTTAGAGCCAAGCGATCGACATGTCAGCAAATCCGGTCGAAGAATCGGCGGAGTATCTCCAAGAGTGGCGCATGAGGGTTATGCGGCTCCAGCCGTTCCTCTTCCTGCTGCGCCTGCTCACGCAGATTTCATCTGGAACGGTGGTCCCGTTCTATCTTGTCCGATGATGTATGCGACGTTCTGGGGGCCCTCCTGGACCAATAGCCCTTCCGGCCTCACTGAAGCGGGGCGCCTCAGCCAGTTTCTGCAAGACATGGTCAACAGCCAATTCATGAACGTGCTTAGTCAGTATGGCGTCGGCAGTGGTCCGGGAACCGGCCTGTTCATGCAAGCCTCCTTTATCACCAGTGTTGCCGCCAGCATCAGCGATACTGACATTCACAACATCATCCAGGGAGCGATCAACGCTGGCGCCATCCCTGAGCCACCAGCCAACAATACGACCCACTGCATTGTGATTTATCTCGACTCGAGCATTGCCGTCAAGGACACAACGCTTGGTATCGGAATGTGCGAGCCGTCAGGAGACAATGCCTTCGGCTATCACTACTTCTTCAAGACGGCGAAAGGCAACTCCTGTTACTACTCGGTGATTCCTTCCCTCGACGATACCTGTTTGAGGAATACGGGGTGCGGTGGTGGTGGTTGCTCTCTCTCGCTGTCCCAGACACAAGAGCAGAGGCGTACTCAGGTCACTAGCCACGAGTTCGCCGAGATGGCTACGGATCCCGCCTTCCCAACCGGCTGGTTCGGTCCCTTCAGTGATGAAAATGGCGACATTTGCAATGGAGAAGCCGATTCCATCACTGTGGGAGCCAATACTTGGGATGTACAGCGCACCTACAGCAAGACGGACGACATTGCGACCAACGGTGCGTCGTTCTGCCGTGCCACGGCTCCGAGTCCAATCCCGAAGCTCAGCCCTGGACCTTCCTCCATCTCGGCGGCCATGACCTCAGCCCAACACTTCGGTCATTACAAACCTTTCCTTCCTCTGCCCAATGTGTTCCACGATGCAAAGACGCTCCAGACCACTTGGGACAGCAAGGAAGTTGAACGCTTTGCAAGACGCTTCTTTTATCCATTGCATCACGACAATGTGGCTGGCAACTTTGCCGCTACGCTGCGGCAGTTCGCCGATGTACTTGACACTGCCAAAAAGAAGTAGCCTTTGGCCGGGTGGTTGGCGGTCGCATCAGTCACCCGGCCAACATGTACTCCGTCGGTAGTCACTGGACCACAGAAGGTAAGGAACCCATGCCGGAAAGCATTGAGGAACGAGTTCTCCGAGTCATATCAAGCTCCCGCCGAATACCTCGGGCGGCCGTCCTGCCCGAGTGTACCCTTGATGAATTGGGCATCGATTCCCTGGATCGGGTCAACATACTTTTCGATCTGGAGAGCGAGTTCAATATCGATATCGACGGCGAGGAAGCGAAGAAGGCCACTAAAGTGAGCGAGATAGTTGAAGCGATGAAGCAGCTGGTTGAAGAATCCGTAAAGGCCTCACCCGAGCACTGAGATGAATCGTGTAGTCGTCACAGGCATCGGGGTGATCAGTGCCTTAGGACTGAACCAGAATGAATTTTGGCAAGCGCTGCAACAGGGATGCTGCGGTATCAGGCCTATCGAATCGCTTGATGTCAGTCAACTGCGCTTCCACAATGGGGCCGAAGTTCGAGGCTACAATCCGGAGAATACCTTCCCACCCGATGTTCTCCCGCTCATGGAACGGTTTACTCATCTTGCCCTGGTCGCCGCGGATCAAGCCCTTGCTCAGGCCGCTGTGCAGTGGACTCCCCAATTACGCGAAAAAGCGGCTATTATCACCGGCTCATGCGTCGGCGGACAGGCCGCGCAGGAAGCTGGCTATTGGAATCTCTTCCATGAAGGCCAAACCCGGGTTCACCCACTAACGATCCCGCTTAGCATGAGCAACGCTGCCGCCAGCCACATTTCCATGCGTTTTGGAGTGCGAGGACCGGCTTTCACCATTTCGACCGCCTGCTCTTCTTCCGCCCACGCAATAGGTCATGCCTTCTGGATGGTCCGTTCCGGCAAGGTCCCTTTGGCCATCGCGGGAGGAAGCGAGGCGCCCTTTGTTTTTGGGGTTCTGAAGGCATGGGAGTCACTGCGAGTGATCAGCAAGGACACCTGCCGCCCCTTCTCCGCCGACCGCTCGGGGACGGTTCTAGGTGAGGGAGCTGCGATGCTCGTGCTTGAGCCTCGCGACCTGTCCTTGGCACGCGGCGCATGCCCCTTGGCTGAGATTGTGGGCTTCGGCATGTCTGCCGATGCCGGCCATATCACCAATCCTTCGGCGGACGGCGCCGCGCTAGCCATGCGTTCGGCGTTAGAAGATTCGGGACTGGCGGCGGAACAGATTGGGTACATCAACGCCCACGGAACGGGCACGATCGAAAACGACAAGACCGAGACCAGAGCTATTCGTACGGTTTTTGGGACACACGCCGACCGGCTGGCGGTGAGCTCAACGAAGTCGATGCACGGACACGCGCTCGGCGCCGCTGGAGCCCTGGAGGCGGCTGCGACCATATTTGCGCTGAGAGACGGGATACTGCCGCCAACTGCAAACTTCACCTCGCCCGACCCGGCGTGCGACCTCGACGTAATCCCAAACCATCGGCGTAAGTTGTCTGTGGAGGCTTGTCTGTCGAATTCCTTTGCGTTTGGTGGCCTCAATGCCGTGCTGGCGTTCAAGACAGCAGACACGCTATGACCGCGTCTATCCCGCTCTTGCCCCGCGATTCGCTTGCGCTCATCAGAGAGGAGCGTAAGGGACGTTTCGCGGGGCTTTGTCTGCCAAGAAATCACGGCTGTCGTTTTTTAGCTTATTGATTGCAAAGGACTTGTTGGCTTCGTTTTGCAAAGATGTCAAGAACCCCTGTTGAGTTTCGCGGATGCAATTGTTGGTGGATATATATCGTATTACGATATATATTGAAAGACGGTCGCGCTCGTTGAACCTGCTTCTGCGGGGGTCTAGAATCGACTTAACTGGTCATCGTTGCGGAGGTCTGTATGCCGCACTACGAGTTCTTCTGCAAGTCTCGCAACAAATCATTCTCGGGGATTTTGACGATCGCGGAGCATGGCAGCGACGGAACCATCTGCCCGCGCTGTGGTAGCCAGCAAGTAGAACAGAGATGGTGTCTACCTTCACGGCCATCACCTCGAAGAAGAGCGCCTGAAATGCATTGACTTGAGGAGGCGCATGCAGTTTAACGAATTTTCTTTTGGAGCACTTCGGATCAACGGTGTCAACTACGAGAAAGACGTTGTGATCGACCGTGGGAAGGTCTGCAAGCGCAAGAAGAAACCTTCCAAGAAATTCCGCGATGAGTTTGGGCATACGCCCGTGTCCGTCGAGGAGAACATACCGTGGAAATGCCGCCGACTTGTGATCGGTACCGGAGCCTACGGTGGCTTGCCAGTGATGAAGGAAGTCAAACGTGAGGCAGAACGCCGCCACGTCGAACTCGTCATTGTACCGACGGGCAGCGCTATCCGGCTTATAAAAAAGGAGCCCGGGACAAATGCCATTCTCCACGTCACCTGTTAGAGGTGAATCAAAGCTCGCTGCTCGGCAATGGCTACATGCCTATGTTGCGGAGCGCGGTTGGGCACGGGCGCTCGGGGCCACGAAAAGTGTCGGAAGTTGCCGTTTTGCAGCCAGGCCTACCAGCCCGGCAGCCTCGGAGGCGCCTCCATAGTCGTCACTAAGGCGCGGGCACGACCGTGTAATATACGCCGCTGCCCGAATATCCCGGGCTGAACCAGGTGTTGCCGCAAAGGTAGTAGGTTCCTCCTCCCGATACAGAAGGTGTAATGCATCCCGTCGGCAGGGTGTAGATGACCTGTCCCATCGGGTAAGTTGCCGGCGCAGAGCTGGGTGCAGCTGCAGCAACGGTGCCGGCGTTATATGCAGCTGCAGTATTCGTCGATCCTGCCGCGTATCCGGCGTTGTAGGAGCTCGCACTGGCCGCGGCATTGTTGGCTGCTCCAGCGTTATATCCCTGAGCGTAGGCTGCTTGGGTGTTGGCGCTATTGGAACTGGCCACAGCTGCTGTGGTAACTGCTCCTGCGGCTGCTCCGATCGCAACGCCTGCGGCCACGGCGCCCGCTGAATAGCCGCCGCAATCGTAGCAACCGGCGTAAACAGGTGTAGGCGGATGATAATACGCATCGCCATAGTACGGCTCATCAGGAGGATGGTAAGCCGTAGCTCCGTAGGGGTCTGTGTGGTACGCACCCTCCCCGTATTTTCCAGAGGTGGTTCCGCCGTACGTGTTCGTGTGGGTCGCGCCCTCTCCATACTCGCCGGTAGTGTGTCCGCCATAAACGTTGGTATGGGTCGTATCCCCACCCTCGGTGTGCGTGGTGGTGCCGCCATAGCGATTGGTGTGACTACCGCTTCCACCTCCCCAGGAGGAGTGCCCGCCCCAGGCGTTTGCGTGTCCGTACGCAAGCACGGTCCGTGCCCCTAGCAGCAGAACTGCTGAGGCTGCCAATGCGATACTGAGTCTCTTCATGATTTCTACCTCCTGGCTTACTGTTGTGCCTTCGCCGGCTTCACCTTGGCGGGCGGCTTTCCGGATGGTGTTGTGGGTTGGGTAGGACGTGCAAACGGAATGAGCTTTGCGGTGGAGGCGTTGGCCAGAACAAATGTGTCGGCGGGTATCGACGGGTCTAGCTGCCAGTTCGAAAATACCAATTCGTGACGTAGATGATTGGGGTCGTCCAGATAAACCGCACGAATCATACGCACCAACTTGTCTTCAGCCCCTATCCAGACTTGAGCAAAGATTCCATTTCCGGCAAAGGCTACTTGGTCTGTCGTAGTACCGCCGACGACGTTCGACTGCCCAATGTAATAGGCGTGTCGTAAGCCCTTCTCCATGTCACCATAAGGATTGGTGACGATGAAGTCAGTAAACGGTAAGTAGAGATCCGCGGTCTTGTATGCTTTCTCCAGAGCTCCTTCGATCGTGGACGGCACATCGGTTTTCGCCAACAGGTTCTGACCGGGGACGTACGCCATCATCGAGGTGCTGTCGACGTAAAGGTCAGCAGCTTGGGCATCCGCCGGTCGTATCACCCGCAATTTGTCGGGACGCTGCATGGTGACTTCGTATTTATTGGTGTACGCCAGAGGTGCGCCTTGCCGGCTCAGTTGTTCGAATAGTTCCACAGCGGTGAAGCTGAGAGTCTTAGCGTTTGAAAGTTTGTCGCTCGCGGCCTTCAAGATCTCGAGCGCCTTGGGTTGCAGCTGAAGTGGTGGAGGTGCTGTTGCCGCCGCCTTCTTGGCGGGTGTCGTCTTCTTCGGCGGCGGTGCGGCTTGGCCAAAAGCAGCGGCCGTCGTCATAGACAACACGAGCACGAGACCACCTGTGCGCTGGATCACGTTATGACGTACCATTTGCGGCCTCCTGGACGCACTTGTAGATCGGAGATCAGGGAATCATGCCGCACTCAAACATCTTGTTCGCGATCGGCGCGGCGATCTTGTTGATGAAGACTTCACGCATCTGTGGATCGCTCTTCAGCAACTGAATCACTTTCTGCTCTTCTGCGCTCGGCGGAGTCTTGGCGGACTTCTTCTGCCACAGCTGCTCGCAGGTTGAGCTCTGGTATTTGGCGATAACCTTGTCAGCAACTTTGTCCAGGATTGGATATTGCTGCGCTGCACCGACGGCTACATACAGCAAAGCCGCAAGTATGAACAACACAGTTCGCTTCATCACGCCTCTCCTTCGGCTAAAGGCAAGGCCGATCGATGTTCTGACTGGCCCTGGCTAGGGGTGACGGTTGTTTGCCCACTCAGTAGGAGGAGTTTGTGCCGGCGTCTTCTTAGCTTCCTTTATGGGCGCCGGTGAGTTACGGGCCCGTCCTTCGTTGGGTCTCGTCGACTGCAACCGATTCCCCCGTGAACGTCGCGCCCGAGGGCGTAACCGTGACCCTAGTGCGAGTCGCGCCGGGCAACGTCAATTCCTCTACCACCTTCGCCATTCACAAGGTAGTGCTTTACGTTCACCGCACGCTGCGTGCCTGTCTGAGTGGCAGTGATGGTCTCCAGCTCGTCGGTGTAGCGGACGATGACAAAGTTGCCATTGCGCTCACGCTGGATGCGTAGCGCCGCTTCGTCAAGCACAGCCTTGCAAAGAGAAGTAGAGCGAATCTGATAGGTTTTATTTTCATCAAGCGCCTTCTCACTGCGCGAGGCGACAGTGAAAGCGATGGCGATGACTAGCGCGGCCATCCGACATCATTACTGCCGGGCACCACTTGACGGAATGACAGTGATTTAAGCTCTCAAGAAGCAAACCGGGAACTGGTGAAACTGCTAGTCGTACAAGGAATTTTGGATAGTTGTTGAGAACCGGCGTGGCTATTGATGTGATGGGGGAACGCCGCCATCCTGCTCTTGTGGGGCAATCCACCGTGTTGGAGGGCGAGCTAACTGTGAAGCGCAACGAGCGCTCGAGCATTCTCCGTCAGGGCGAGGCGGCCGTCATCAAGCCCGGCATACGGCACGATTGGTGGAATGCGAGCATCCCTGGCGGCGGTTACACCTGTGACATCTCGGGATTCTTAGCGGATGTGCCTTGAGGCGCTGCCCGAGGTTTGCCATAAAGCTCAACTCCGTCCGGCCGTCCGGCCTTCCATTAGTCCGACTCGGAGGGGGAGGGAATCCGCCCTCCGAACTGGTTGCGAGAGCGCCGAGCGCTTTATTTTTCCGGGTCGGAGGGGCCGTCCTCCGCTGATTCGGCCAGTAGTCAGCTTGGACGAACTCGGTCCAAGCGTCCCCGAAGCCCGTTTCTAGTTATCTTCCGAATTGCGGACAAACACGAAGGGAGCTGATCCAGCATTTTGAATGCTCTCCGATCATTCGCCAACTGGTTGATAGCTTTCTGCTCAACGACGATCCGAGAGTGTCGCTTCATCCTTGACCCTAAAGAATCCCTGCCGTTATCAACCAGCTGCAGGGACCCCATTTGTCTTGCCTAGGATCACACGCTTCGGTGAGCAAGGTCACATCCTTGGAGCCTTGCTGATGTTATTTAAGCGCAATCTGTATTCGTAACAGAGGGCGTAGTTCCGGCTTCGGTAAGCGGAACGGCAATTCCCAGAAGGATGACCCTTATGATTGCGCCGAATGAGACTTTCTATGGGGCCCTGCAGAGAAAAGGCGTTAGCCGCCGCCGATTTCTGAAGTTCTGCACGGTCATGACCGCGACACTGGCTCTTCCACCACGTTACGTCGCCCAAGTTGCCTCCGCTCTGGAGAAAGCGAAGAAGCCGGTGCTGGTTTGGCTTCAATTCCAGGATTGCGCCGGGAACTCGGAAGCAATCCTGCGCTCCAGCCATCCCTCCGTGCTGGAGGTGGTGCTGGACCTTCTTTCGTGGGAGTACCACGAACTCATTATGGCTGGAGCCGGCCACCAAGCCGAGGCCGCTCTGCAGCGTGTGGTGAAAGAGGAAAAGGGCAAGTACTTAGCGGTGGTAGAAGGTTCCATCCCCCTGGCCGACGATGGAGTCTACTGCACGGTCGCTGGGAAGACGGCACTGTCCATCTCGAGAGAAGTTTGTACCAACGCCGCGGCGACGATCGCGGCTGGAGCTTGCGCCTGGTACGGCGGCCTGGTGGCGGCGTCCCCGAATCCCACCGGAGCCGTAGGGATTTCTCGAGCGGTGCCGGAAGCCAAAGTCATCAACCTAGGCGGATGCCCACAGAATCCGGCGAACACGGCGGCGGTGCTGGTGCACTATCTCACGTTCGGCGAGTTGCCGGCAGTAGATCAGTACAACCGGCCGCTCTTTGCTTATGGAAGGATCATCCACGATCAGTGCGAGCGGCGTGCTCATTTCGACGCCGGCCGTTACGTTCAGGAGTGGGGCGACGAGGGGCACCGGCGGGGCTGGTGCCTTTACAAGATGGGGTGCAAGGGTCCAGAAGCAACGTTTAACTGCCCGTCCGTGCGCTTTAACGACGGCACCAGTTGGCCAGTAAAGTCAGGGCATGGCTGCGTCGGCTGCGGCGGCTACAACTTTTGGGAGACCAAATCTCCGTTTTACGAACGTCTCCCTACCGTGCCAGGGTTTGGGGCAGACGTCACTGCGGGAAAGATCGGCATCGGCCTCACAGCAGCGGTTGCTGGGGCTACTGTTGTCCACGGCATTGCGAGCGCGATTCGAGACCGCATGCGGACTAAACCCGGGCCCGAGAAAGTATAGGAACAGGCAGAGGAGGAGCGTATGGCGCGCATCGTAGTCGATCCAGTGACTCGCATTGAGGGCCACCTGCGCATTGAAGCCGAAGTGAATGGCGGCGCGGTCACCGATGCCTGGAGCTCGGGAACAATGTTTCGCGGGATTGAGCTGATCCTGCGGGGGCGCGATCCGCGTGAGGCATGGATCTGGACCCAGCGCATTTGCGGTGTCTGCACCACTGTGCATGCACTAACTTCAGTGCGGGCAGTTGAGGACGCACTAGGCATCGAAGTACCGGAAAATGCGAATCTGATCCGCAACATTATTGGCGCCAGCCAATATGTGCAGGATCACGTGATTCACTTTTATCACCTGCACGCGCTCGATTGGGTGGACGTGACGCTGGCACTCAAAGCGGACCCGGCAAAGACTTCGCAACTGGCAGAGTCGATTTCTCCGTGGCCCAGGTCGAGCAAGAACTACTTCAAGGCGACTCAGGACAAGCTGAAGGCGCTGGTTGAAAGCAAGCAGCTCAGCCTGTTCAGCAGCGGATACTGGGGCCACCCGGCATATCGCCTCCCACCGGAGGCGAACCTGTTGGCAGTGGCACATTACATCGAGGCATTGGAGTTCCAGAGGGATTACATCCGAATCCATGCTGTACTCGGCGGGAAGAATCCACACCTGCAGACCTATCTCGTCGGCGGCATGTCTACAGCAATGGATCCGAACGAGCCGGGTGCGACCATCAATCCAGAGCGGATTACATTCCTGACGGAGTTGGCGGCCAAGGCGCAGGCATTCGTGGATCAAGTCTATGTGCCGGATGTGCTGGCAGTCGCCGGCTTTTATCGCGACTGGTTCGGGTACGGCGAGGGGCTGGGCAACTTTCTCTGTTATGGTGACTATCCTCAGGGAGGCGTGAAGGACCCGGCACGGTTCTACCTGCCACGCGGGGCCATCTTCGGCCACGATCTGTCGAAAGTTCATCAGGTCGATCCTGCGAATGTATCGGAATACGTGACGCACTCCTGGTATGAGTATGGGGACGGCGATCAGAGCGGGAAGAATCCGTATCAAGGCGAGACGAAACCGAAGTACACCGGGCCGAAGCCGCCGTTCGAGCACCTTGAAGTAGATCAAAAGTACTCCTGGCTCAAGGCGCCTCGTTATCAGGACCATGCGATGGAGGTCGGCCCGCTATCGCGAATGCTGGTGGCGTATGCCTCAGGGCATCCTGACGTGAAGCCAGTCGTGGATACGGTGCTGGGAAAGTTGAACGCGCCCGCCACAGCGTTGTTCTCAACGTTGGGACGCATAGCTGCCCGCGCGACTGAGACGAAAGTGATGGCTGCGCAAGTGACCAAGTGGGTGGCCGAACTCGGCGACAAGCTCGAGCACGGCGACCTGCGTATACATAACGGCGAAAAGTGGGAGCCGGACACCTGGCCGACACAGGCGCAGGGCTGGGGATTCCATGAGGCGCCGCGGGGATCGCTCGGACACTGGGTGCACATTGAAGACAAGAAGATTCAGAACTATCAGTGCGTTGTGCCGACGACGTGGAACGCGGGGCCGCGGGATGCCAAAGGACAGCGCGGCGCATACGAAGCGGCCTTGTTGAAAACCCCGATCGCCGATCCAGAGCGTCCGGTGGAGATTCTGCGGACCGTGCATTCGTTCGATCCATGCCTAGCCTGCGCGGTGCATGTAGTGGATGGGCGCGGGAGAAAGTACACCCAGGTGAAGGCGGGCCGAGGGGACAGCACGTCATAGGGAAAGGAGGCCCGCGATGGGCTCGTTAGCACCAGGACAACATGCATGGAGCGAGGCGCATCGGCCATACCCAACCACGTTGCCGGTGCGCACCTATATTTGGGAGCTGCCAGTGCGAATCTCGCACTGGTTCATTGTGCTGCCGCTTGCCGTGCTCTCATTTACCGGCTACTACATGCACAATCCATTCATTGTAGCGAAGAGCGACACGACTTTCCTGATGGCAAGGATGCGTTTCATCCATTTGGTGGCAGGCACGGTGTTCATCAGTGCGTTTCTGCTGCGGATGTACTGGTTCTTTGTGGGGAATGACTGGTCCAGCTGGCGATCGTTCTGGCCCATCAAGAAGCGGCAATGGCGAGGCATGGGGAACATGGTGGCCTACTACAGCTTTCTTAGAAAAGACCTTGTGCACCATGTGGGTCACAATCCGCTGGCGGCAGTTACCTATCTGCTGATGTTCACTTTCATGCTCATCGAAATAATTACCGGGCTGACGTTATATACCTACGTCCGCGGCTCCTGGTTGCTGGGATGGCTGTTCCGCTGGATACCCGGAGTGATCGATATCCAGTATCTGCGGCTGACGCATTTCTGCATCATGTTTGTGTTCTTCGCCTTCGTAATCCACCACGTTTACAGTGCCGTTCTGGTTTCGTGGGAAGAGCGCAATGGGCTCATCGAAAGCATCTTTACCGGATACAAATTCATCCCCAGGCACGAGCTGGAAGAGGACTCGATGCCGCCAAAGTGAGTGAATGAGCGCAGCATCGGCAAAGACGGTAGTGCTCGGGTTGGGCAATATACTGCATGGCGATGATGGAGCGGGAGCACAGGCCATCAGCAGATTACGGACCGACCCTAGAGTGCCAGAGGATGTGTCTCTCGTGGAGGGCGGAACGCTGGGCCTGGAATTGCTTCCGTATGTCTGGGATTGCGCTCACTTAGTTGTGATCGATGCAGTTGATGTGGGAGAGTCTCCGGGCACGCTAATACGAATGTCAGGTGAGCAGCTAGATTCCCTGCCCGGCAATTGCAGCGTCCACCGATTGGGAGTCTCTGATCTGCTCGTGGCCTTACGAATGATTGCCGAGCGGGAACCAAAGGTAGTGCTGCTTGGGGTGCAGCCAGGGACGACTGACTGGTCTTGCGAGTTGTCTTCCCGCGTTGCGGCCACCATCGACTCGTTGGTGGAGGCCACCATACTGGAGTTGCAGGCATACCCGGTTGACGTGTGACGAGCAACCGGGACATACGAGCCGAGCGGCACGAGATACACCAATGCAAAAACCTGATTGGACAACTGTAGAGAAGTCGGCTTCTGGGAAGTGAGCATAGCCTAATCTCCCAGAAGACCGTTTCGAGCCAACTCCGGTTGGCTGACAATCAAAAGACCGCTACCTCGGCCTTGCCGCGGAGTTCGTTGTCGCGCCGGAGAGGTGGCGCGGAGTTAAGTCCGGCCAAGAAGGAGGTTACGAAAAAGATTTCCGCTGAACTGTTTCCGGCGCGAATGCGTAACACTGGTGTGCTCTGAAAAACCGCAACTCGTGATCATTCGACGGTGTTGGAGTGGCTCACAATCGGGCCCCGGTTGTCACATGCAATCAGCTATGTTTCTCGACTTCTGGTCGGATGTCCGCTGCGCAATCCGTAAGCTAACCTCTACGCCGGGTTTCAGCTTGGTCGTGGTGTCGACGCTTGCTCTGAGCATCGCGGTGAATACAACGATGTTCAGCGTGATCGACGCCATCCTCTTTCAACCAATGCAAGCCAGAAACCCGGAACAGTTAGTGGCGATTTTTTCCAGCAGCACGGAGTCGGCACCATTTAAGAGTTCCTCCTTTCCCGACTATCTGGACATCAAAGACCGTACCAGTAATGTGCTGTCCGGGCTGGCTGCTTATACGCTGGACACCGCCGATCTGAATCTCGGCGCACGAGCGCAGCACATTGCTGTGGGGTTTGTCTCCGGCAACTACTTCAGTGTGCTCGGAGTGCAACCTTACCTGGGCCGCGCGTTCTTGCCGAAAGAGGACGAGCTCTCGAATCCGCAGCCAGTGGCGATTCTCAGCGCGTCGCTTTGGCGCAACGAATTTGGGGCCGACCCCAGGATCGTTGGCAAACCAATCCGGCTGAATAACCAGTCCTTCACCGTCGTTGGGGTGCTGGATGACCGTTATTCGCGGGTCCGCCACTTCTTTCATGTTGATTTGTTTGTGCCGACCAGCACAAAAGATCTGTTGTTTGCGCAGCATAATCTAGCTTCACGAGATGCTACGCAGTTCTTTCTGCTTGGACGGCTGGCTGCGGGAGTGCAACTTCCGCAGGCACAAGCCAAGCTGAACGTGATTGCCGCAGAAATGCAAAGGCAATACCCGAAGATATGGACCAGTGAACGCGGTCGGCCGGCCACGATCACCGTGCTGCGGGAACGCGACGCTCGGGTTCCGCCTCAGGCCCGCACCGGAGTGATGGCTTTTTCCCTGTTCCTGTTGGTCATAGTGGCAATGGCTCTGTTCATCGCGTGTTTCAATCTCGCGAGCTTGTCCCTGGCGCGGGCCCTGGGTCGCGAGAAGGAGATCGCGGTGCGCATAGCTCTGGGCTCGACGAGGTTTCGGCTGATACGACAGTTGTTGAGCGAAAGCCTCATTCTGTCCGCAATCGGGACCGTTGCCGCTCTGGTCCTCACCTACTGGGCATCCAAAGTGCTCGCGGCCTATCGTCCGCCGATGGAGATATCGCTGGGGCTGGACCTCAAGATTGACTACCGCGTTCTGCTGTTCACGTTATTCATAACGTTATTTACCACCGTTCTATTTGGGTTGGCCCCCGCTCTGCATGCAACCAGACCCGACATCGTTTCCGCGTTGAGGGACACAGTGGCTGCCGGGGGCTCCCGGCGCTTTTCGCTGCGCAAATTCCTAATCGTCGGGGAAGTCGCAACCTCGTTCATTCTCCTGGTACCCGCAGGACTCTTCCTGCGCAGCTTGCAGACCTTTGAAGCCTTCGATCTGGGGTTCAATCGTGATCATTTGGCCCTGGTTGCAATCACGCTCACACCAGAAAAGTATTCTGCCGCTCGAGGACAATCAGCGTTGAACGACATCGTGCAAAGGCTCGAGACCTTGCCCGGAGTTCAACAGGCGGACTTCGCCCTTACCGTACCGCTCAGTGGTGTTGTGAATCAGGCGGAATACACGGGGCTTGGATCGCAGCAGGAGGCCCCTTCCATCGACACGAACATCGTTGGGCCACATTACTTCCAGGTGATGGGCATTCCGTTGGTGCGCGGCAGAAACTTCGACGAGCTCAACGGCGGTGAGGTCGCAGTAGTCAATGAGGCATTGGCTGATTCCTACTGGCCGCATCAGGACCCCATAGGCAAGTTCTTTGTGAATCCGGCGACCGGCAAAGCGATCGAGATCGTCGGTGTGGTGCGAACGGGCAAGTACCACAGCGTTACCGAGGCGGCTACACCGATGTTGTACCGGCCCATCAGCCAGGAATATGTTTCGACCGTTATCTTGCACGTGCGGACCGTGCTGCAGCCGGAGACGTTGCTCACCGCGATCACTCGAGAGGTTGCAAGCTACGATGCAACGCTTCCCGTCTTCGCCGCCAAGACGATGCGGCAGGAGCTCGCGATTTCGGTTGCGCCGTATGAGGCCATCGCCACTCTGCTATGCATTTTCGGCGGCTTTGGCTTGATACTGGCATTTGCTGGTTTGTACAGCCTGATCGCCTACCAAGTCCGCAGTCGTACTCGGGAGATCGGTATTCGTATGGCTCTCGGCGCCCGGCCTTCGACAATCCTTCACATGATGACCAGACAAGGAATGCAGCTTCTCGGAGTTGGCATGGGGGCAGCGGTTCCCGTGGCAATTGCGATCAGCTTCCTCATCCCACGGTTCCTATTCGGGATTAGCCCGCTTGATCCCTGGACGTTGCTGGGTGTGCCTGGGCTCCTGACCCTTATGGCGTTGGCCGCAATGCTCATTCCTGCCCGTCAGGCAATGGACGTACAGCCCGCAGAGGCATTGCGAGCCCTGTAAGGTCGTGTTATTTGCTTGCCATCGGTCTCTGTGGCTTCCAACCCTTGTCCAAGGTGGAAGCTGCGGGACAACCGAAACTGACGCGCCGTTCACTTCAATTCCCCGGAAGTCGCCTTCTGGGAAGTGAGAATACGCTAACTTCCAGAAGCCCGTTTCTGGCCAAGTTCCGGTTTGCCGACGATCCACTAGCAATCAAACCCTGCCAGTTTTTTGGGCTATCCGCTTTTGCGAAAGCCAAGCAGTCTCGTGTGCTACCTAATCGGGTAGGTTGCGTCTTGCGTATTCGGCTGTTGCTCACGACGATCCGTGTGTTGCATTGAAAGTTCTTCTATGAGCAAGGAGGCCTTTTCGAGTGAGTGACTTGTTGCCAAATCCTTAGCTCCCCGTTGGCAATTCTCTCCAATGTCAGGGCTCATTAGGCGATGCAGACTCTTTTCGACATTTGCAGGCGTGTAGGCTCCGGGCAACAAGAAATCTCCGACCCCGAGCCGCCGAACCCGCGCCGCGTTGTCGGGCTGGTCATGCGTCGACGGGACCACCAGCTGAGGAATTCCGGCCGCGATTGCCTGGGCGGTTGTTCCAATTCCGCCGTGATGTACTAACAGTGCAGTTTGCGGCAAAACAGCGCTAAACGGGACATAGTCGTAATGACAACTTCCGCTGGGAAGTGGCATCGGAAGCTGCTCTGGAAATTGCGTTAGGAATACTGCGCGCCGGCCGGTGATTCGGCAAACCTCGGCTGACACTTGGAAAAAGCGTCGGGCCTGCACCATGGCAGTACCAGCAGTGAACACGATCGGTGGAGGTCCGGCTGCGAGGAATTCTGCCAACTCCGGTGAGAGATTTCGCAAAGTGCTCTCGTCCCAGAGTGGAAACCCTGTCAATGCGACATTGGAAGGCCAATCGGGAGCTGGCGGCGCAAACCAGCTGGGGAACAGTCCGATGGCAAGTTGAGGTGAGTGCACCCATCCGTTGAAGAAGCGGCGGACTGGTGGCAGACCGAGTTCC
>Ga0126381_100000208_pt1 | contig 65704 bp, 55 predicted proteins | sample PanSoiMetPlot_28_FD_96465 | JGI IMG/M metagenome (GOLD analysis project Ga0126381, IMG submission 96465) | Tropical forest soil microbial communities from Panama - MetaG Plot_28 | ecosystem: Environmental > Terrestrial > Soil > Tropical forest > Bulk soil | place: Panama | collected 2016-02-17 | reverse complement strand
TCTGCGTGGCCTCGTGCCCGAACTCTGCGGGATACACGCCGGTCTGCACCTTAAACTCCTGGATCGCGTCAATGGATGGCAATGTCACATAGGTGTTGAAATCCGGATCCGTATTGACGACTCCGTCGAGCGTGAAGTAGTTAAACATGATCCGCTGGCCGCCGGCCGAAATGGACTGACTTGCTCGGTCACCGCCTTGGCGTGAACCCGCCTGCCCGGAAGACGACGAGAGCGTGTTGGTATTGGCCGATAGCGCTACCAGACCGAGGTAATTGCGCCCGTTCAGTGGAAGCTCGGTGACGTGCTTGTTTTCGATAACAGTACCGATTGATGAGTTCTCAGCCTGCAACAGATCCGCGGCTGCCGAGACCTCCACGGATTCACTGATTTGCCCCACCTGAAGCGTGAAGTCCAGACGGACCGTCTGTTGGACCTGAAGTTCCAGGTTATTGTTCGTTGCGGTTTTGAATCCCTGATGTTCAGCCTTGACGTTGTAGAAGCCAGGGGGAACGGAGGGAAATGTGTAGTCCCCCGAATCTGTCGAAACTGTGGTGCGCACGGAATTGGTAGCTACGCTGGTTAGCGTTATCGTGGCATTGGGAATCGCGGCGGCGGTGGTGTCCGTTACACGACCGGTAATCTCACCTAGTGTCTGCGGAAACGCTGAAAGACTGAACAAGAACAATGTTGCGGCAAGCGCGGCAAGGCGGCTCATACCCCTTTAAACCTCCCGTCAGGTTTTGTTGGTGCTCTGGATTATATAAAAAGTTTTGAGAGTCAAGTCGCCAAAATGAAAAGAAAAACGAAATCGAGGCGGCGACATTGCCGTCTGACCTCGATTCTCCTGAGGGATCGCTTATGAATGCGATGCGGTGGCCCTACGCCTGGCTCGCCTCCGCCGAGGTATCAAGGAGTGCGTCACGATTGAGCTCGCGGCGTGATAAAACGAATCACAGCATGGTCAGGGAGAGAAACGCATGAGCGAACCGCGATCCGGCGCCGGACGCAGAGACTTCGGAAAGCTCGCGCTGGGCGGCGCGTTGGGAGCGGCGGCTTACCTTTCCGCCGAGCAAAGCGCTTCCGCGGCGGTTCACAACAGCCAACCCGGCATCAAACTTTGCGGGCAGGCTTCCGCGAAGCCAACCGATGAGGAACTGAAGTTCTGGAATCAGATCGGGTGCTCGTACGTAAGCGTCGGGTCCACGCCGGACCTCCGCACTGCAGACGGATTCAAGCAGATCAAAAAGCGCTACGCGGACGCGGGCATCACCGTCTGGAATATCGGCAATACGAGCGTTCACAACATGCCCGAGGTCACGCTCAACCTTCCCGGGCGCGACAAGAAAATCGAGGAGTACAAGCAATACCTGCGGAATCTGGGGGAAGCCGGAATCTATTACACGACCTACGCCCACATGGGCAACGGCATCTGGTCGAGTGGGCGACAGGAAATCCGCAACGCGTCAGGGCGAGAGTTCGATCTGAACAGCCCGAACAAAGTAGGCGTGTGGGACGGCGTTCAGTATCATGAGCCGCTGTCGCACGGACGCGTCTTCTCCCAGGAAGAGATCTGGGAGAACTATACGCATTTCATCCGGCAGGTCGCGCCGGTCGCCGAGGAGGCCGGCGTCCGTATCGGAATTCATCCGGACGATCCGCCTGTGCCGGTGCTCGCGGGCGTGCCTCGTTGCGTCTTTGGGAACTTCGATGGCTACCGGAAAGCCATGCAGATCGCGAACAGCCCCAACGTGGGCATATGCCTGTGCTGCGGGACCTGGCTCGAAGGCGGCAAGGCGCTCACCGGGAAGGATCCCGAGGAGATGATTCGCTATTTCGGGTCGGACAAGATCTGGAAGATCCACTTTCGGAATGTGAGCGGGCCTCTGCCCCACTTCGTCGAGACCTTCATGGACAACGGCTACTACGACATGTACAAGATCACGAAGGCGCTGCGCGACGTGAACTTCGAAGGCATCGTGATTCTGGACCACTCTCCCGGTATCGTCGGCGGACACTACGCGGAACAGAGCTACGGGTTCGCATACATGAAGGCTCTCTTCAACCGGGCGAATTCCGAAGCGAAGGCTTAGGCAGCACGCGCGGACGGTCCAACATAAGCGGATTGTTAAAATCGGGTTTCTCCTTCCGTTAACGCCGCCCAGATTCGCGTGGATATCGCAACAAGGTTCGCCAATTACTTTCCCAGTGTCGTCCGGCAGCGCGGACAGCAGTACGCTTTCGCCGGCTACGTGCGCTTCGATCAACACGAAGACGATCACCTTCACGGTGAAGTGCGGGGCGAGCGCCAGTACGAATTCTGTATTCAGGTGGAAGACCGCGCTTTGGTGGCGTGGTGCAAGTGCCCTTATTTTGAATCGGAGGGCCCTTGCAAGCACCTTTGGGCCGCCCTGGCGCAGGCGGGGCGGCAAGGTTATCTGGCAGATGCCGGGCGGGCGGTCAAACTGATCGAGAGCGATCCGGACGACGACTTCGACGAGGACGAGGAATATGTTTCGCCATTCGAACTGAGCCCTCCCGAACCTCCCCCTATCCCGGCTCTACGCGGACCATCCTGGCGCACCCAGATCGGCGACGTGCGCAGCATGTCGCTCCAGACCGGGCGCGCGGCTCGCGCCTGGCCCGCCAAGCGCCAGATTCTTTACACGGTCGACGTTCCGGCAAGCATTGCTTCCGGCGCGCTCACGATCGCGTTGCAAACCCGGGATCTGAAACTCGCCGGAGGCTGGGGCCGGATCGCCCGACTCGACGTGCGGAGAGACGAAATCGACCAGCTGCCGAATGCGGCCGATCGCGAGATCATTTCTACTCTGATCGGCGGCGTACGAACTTACGACCTGTCTTACGGGATGCGCAGCTCGATCCCGGATGTGAATGGCCTCGTTGCGACGCTTGCGGCAAGGCTCGTGCCGCAAATCGCGCAGACGGGCCGGATGTTCATTCGGACCGATGCTGCCGGGCAGGATCTCTCGTCCCTCGAATGGGACGACGGCGGCGAGTGGGGATTCGGTCTTCAGATCCGGCAGGGGCAATATCGATGGGCGCTTCATGGAGTACTGATCCGGAATCGCGACGGCGAAGAGGAGCGGATGGACCTCGCTTCCGCGGCGCTTGTGGTTCCCGGGTTCGTTTTCACTCGCGACAAAGTCGCCCTCCTGGCTGCGGATGCGCCGTTCGAGTGGATTTCGTACCTGCGGCGCGCGGGGACGATCGAAGCGCCGGACCACGATCGCGAGGAATTCCTGACCGCGCTTCTTAACTCGCCGCGGCTGCCGCATCTGGAGGTTCCGGATGAATTGAAATTCGATGAGGTTTCTCTCCCAGCCCGCCCGTTCCTGAAAATCACCGGCGCGGCTGCCGGTTCGGCCCTGGGGCGATTACGCGGCGATCTGATGTTCGACTACGGCGGACGTCTGGTCAGCGACAGCGCGTCGGGATCCGGCGTCTTCGACGCCAACTCGCGGCAGTTTATTCGTCGGGACGGCGCTGCGGAGAGGACCGCGGCATCTCAGCTATCCGACCTGGGGCTGCGCCACACAACGCCCTACCTGGAACAGCCCTCGTGGGATATACCAGCGTCCAAGCTGCCACGCGTCGTTCGCGCGCTGGTCGGAAGCGGATGGCATGTCGAGGCCGAAGGAAAGGCGTTCCGCAAGCCTGGCGCGTTCCGAGTGGAAGTATCGAGTGGTCTGGATTGGTTCGAACTGCACGGCGAGGTGGACTATGGCGAATCGACCGCGCGACTTCCGGAGCTTCTGGAAGCCCTGCGCAGGGGCGAGAGCATGGTGCGGCTGAGCGATGGCGGCTACGGCATGCTGCCGGAAGAGTGGCTCAGGAAGTTCGGTCTCATCGCTGGACTAGGCGAGGCGGTCCGGAGCGACGACGACGGGCACATCCGATTTCGCAGAAGTCAGGCGGGGCTGCTTGACGCGCTGCTTGCGGCGCAACCCGAAGCGAAGGTGGACGAGGTCTTCGCGCGCGTTCGGGAACAGTTGCAGACATTTCGCGGCGTTGAGGCGGCTCCGCAACCGCCCGGCTTCGAAGGACATCTGCGCGATTACCAGCGAGAGGGCGTGGGCTGGATGGACTTCCTCCGCCGCTTTTCGTTCGGCGGATGCCTCGCGGACGACATGGGCGTTGGCAAGACAGCGCAAATGCTGGCGACGCTGGAGTATCGGCGAGTCTTGCGGGAGGAGGGCGAGGATATCGGGCCGTCCCTCGTGGTGGTCCCGAAATCGCTGGTCTTCAACTGGAAGCAGGAAGCGGCGCGGTTTACGCCGCGGCTGCGGGTGATCGACTACACCGGAACCGGCCGGTCCGGAACCGACCTGACATCCGCCGATCTGGTTCTGACGACTTACGGGACCCTGCGCCGCGATATCGCTCAGCTCAAGGATTTCGCCTTCGATTACGTGGTGCTCGATGAAGCGCAGGCGATCAAGAACGCAGGTTCGGAATCCGCCAAAGCCGTCCGGCTATTGAACGGGCGGCATCGCATCGCGATGAGCGGAACGCCCGTAGAAAACCACTTGGGCGAGCTTTGGTCGCTCTTCGATTTCCTCAACCCCGGCATGCTGGGCTCGGCAAGCGTGCTCAAGCTTTCGGGAGGCGCGGCGCGGAATCCTGACGAGGACACGCGAAAGCTGCTGGCGCAGGCGCTGCGGCCGTTCATACTGCGCCGCACCAAGGATCAGGTCGCCCGCGAACTGCCTCCGCGCACCGAGCAAACCATCTACTGCGAGCTCGAACCGCCACAGCGCAAGCTCTATAACGAGCTGCGACAGCATTATCGGGACGGATTACTGAAGCGAGTCGAGACGCACGGCCTGAAGAAATCCAGCTTTCAGGTTCTGGAAGCGCTTTTGCGGCTTCGGCAGGCCGCTTGCCATCCGGGGCTGATCGATAAGAAGCGGGCCGCTGAGGCGAGCGCCAAGCTCGACACCCTGATGCTGCAGTTGCGCGAAGTACTTGAAGAGAACCACAAGGCCCTGGTCTTTTCGCAGTTCACGAGCCTGCTGGATATCGTTCGAAAGAAACTAGACGCAGAGGGGACGGTCTACGAATACCTCGACGGCGCCACCCGCGATCGCGAAGCGCGGGTCGAGCGGTTCCAGAACGATGAGGACTGCAAGCTGTTCCTCATCAGCCTGAAAGCCGGGGGCGTAGGGCTCAATCTCACCGCCGCGGAGTACGTCTTTCTCCTGGACCCCTGGTGGAACCCCGCCGTGGAAATGCAGGCAATGGACCGCGCCCACCGCATTGGTCAGACCCGGCATGTTTTCGCGTATCGGCTGATTGCCCGCGACACGGTGGAAGAGAAGGTTCTCGAGCTTCAGAAATCCAAACGCGATCTGGCGTCGGCCATTGTGAGCGCCGATAATAGCCTGATCCGGAATCTCCGGCCGGAAGACCTCGAACTCCTGCTTTCCTAACGGAATCCTGACTACTTTGTGGATCGTCCAGCGCGTTCGCGCGTCTGAGATCTGCCGTTAGCAGGAAAGGAGTCGTTATGAGTTTTCCAGCCCGCGTCCTTCTCGGGTTTGCGCTGATCGCCCCGCTCGCCGCGCAGCGCGACGCGGCGCAACTCGATTCGAAGCAGCAGGCGCAACTAAAACTCGCCCGGGAAGTCTACAAAGACATCGTTACCAACACGAACTACGGCGTTTTCGATGACATTCATTTCGGGCTCAAAGGAGACACGGTGATCCTGCGGGGGCAGGCGTCGCGTCCGATTCTGAAATCGACCATCGAGAATACGGTTAAGAAGATTGAGGGGATTTCAAAGATCGAGAACGAAATCGCGGTTTTGCCGTTGTCCCCCAACGACGACCGAATACGCGCACAGGTTTACGCGTCCCTCTATTCGTTTCCAACGCTGCAAAAGTACACCTCAAATCGCGCTGGTTTTACGGGGATGACGGTTGCGCGGCGGGCAGGCGGAATTACCAATGATCCCCCGATTGGATATCACGCGATCCACATCATTGTGCAGAACGGCAACGTCCGGCTGGTGGGGGTTGTAGATAATGAAGCGGATTCGAACGTGGCCGAAATCCGCGCGAATACGGTCAGCGGCGTTTTCAGCGTGGACAACGACATTCAGGTCGCCAAACCACCGCAGAAGTAATCAGAACGCGATCAGATCCTTCTTCGCTTCGATTTTCTTTGGATCGACACCCGTCACCTTTTCGAGCGCCGCCAAATCTTTGAAGTTGCCATTGGCTTTGCGGAAGCTGACAATCGCCTCCGCTTCAGCGGCTGTGAGTTGAAGCGCGTTCTTCAATTGATCGGCGGTCGCCGTATTGACATTGGTTTTTTCTGCGGGGAAGTATACGGCCAGGTAATCGGCCACTACGTCGATCTGCTCCGGAGTCACGTTCGCGCCCTTTTTCACCATGCGGTTGACCGTGGCTTTCCAGTCAGCGGCCGACATTCCGGACTGTACTACCTGATCGAGCCCGTGGCATTCGGAACATGCGCTTTCGACGGTCGCTTTGGCTTTCCCGTCCGGCAGGACGACGTCCTGCGCAAAGGCTGAGAACCCGATCATAAAAACAGCCGTGACTGCGATGGTGCGCATGCCCCTAGAGTATCGTCTGAACGCCTGCGGGCGGGAATCGCGCGAGGCAGTGGGCGCATCGAAGGGGGGTTGAGTCTTCGTCTTGGCGTTCTGGATCAATCGCCTGTGCCGGCAGGATCGTCGGTTGGCGAGGCGCTCCGAAATTCGATCGACCTTGCGCGGCTGACGGACAGCCTGGGCTATCAGCGTTACTGGCTGGCCGAACATCACGGCGCAGCATCCCTCGCGTGTGCGAGTCCGGAGGCGATGATTGGGCCGGTCGCCGCTGCTACGAAGAACCTGCGGGTCGGGAGCGGCGGGATTATGCTGCCGCACTACAGCCCTCTGAAGGTCGCCGAGACTTTCAGCATGCTGAACGGCCTGTACGACGGGCGGATCGACTTGGGGATCGGGCGGGCGCCGGGAACCAGCGGGCGTATCGCGCGGGCCTTGCAGCGCGATCGCAGGAATCCGCCCCCGGACGACTTCCTCGATCAGTTCGAAGAGCTTCAGTCGTACTTCGCCAACGCGCGAACCGAAATTCCGATCTCCTTCACCAGACCGGAACTATGGCTGCTTGGCTCGTCCGAGCAGAGCGCCGTCTGGGCGGCCGAACGGGGACTTCGGTATGCGTTCGCGGACTTCATCAACCCCGAAGGGGCTCCTCTCGCCGCCTGGTATCAGGATCGCTTCGTCGCCTCACAAGAAGTACTTGCGCCGAAGACATCTGTCGCGCTTTCAGTAATTTGCGCGGAGACAGACACGGCGGCCCAGCGGCTCGCATCGAGCGTCCGAATGATGCTCGTGCTGATGTTCAGGGGCCGTACAGTTCCGGTTCCTCCGGTCGAGGAGGCGGAGGAATTCCTGCGGTCCGAAGGGGTACCGGCCGAGTTGTTACCAGTCGGGCGGCGTCTGATTGTGGGCTCGCCGGCGACAGTAGTCCCGGAAATTCATCGGGTTGCCGCGGAGTATGGGGCGAAGGAGGCCTTGGTCGTCACCATCACACACAGTCATGAGGCGCGCCGCCGGTCTTACGAACTGATCGCCCGCGAAGCGGCTCAGTAGCCGGGAACATTGCTTCGGAAGCCGGAGTCTATAATTGTGAAGGCACTCTCGCGTCCTCATGACCGGCGCCTATCTCAACCTCAATTCGAGCCTTACACCGGAGCAGGAGGCCGAACTCGAAGATGTCCGCCTGATTGAAGGGCTCCGGGCGGCGGATGAAACCGCTTACGAAGATCTGATCCGGCGCTTCCAGGGTCCGGTCTACAACCTGGCCTGGAGGCTTCTCGACGATCCGTCGGACGCAAGTGACGTCGTTCAGGAGGTTTTCCTCAAAGTCTTCCGCAACGTGGGCAGCTTTCGAGGCGACAGCAGCCTGCGGACCTGGGTCTACCGGATTGCGGTAAACGAATCTCACAACCGGCGCCGATGGCTATTCCGCCATCGCCGGGGCGAGACTGCGATCGACGAGACTTACGAGGATTGCGAAACGCACGAAAGGCCGCTCGTCCACGAGGGCGAAACGCCCTTCGACTTCACGATGAACCGGGAGGCGCAGATTCTCCTCGAAGAGGGCCTGGAAGCCATCAATCCGGTGTTTCGCACGGCACTGGTACTGCGCGAAATCGAAGATCTGAGTTATGAGGAGATCGCGGCCGTTCTCGAGGTCTCGATTGGAACCGTAAAATCACGAATCCTGCGGGGGCGCGAGGCCCTCCGCCGGTATCTCGCGAGCCGGCTGGAAGGCGCGTCCGCGATGCAACTGGTACCGAGGACTGCGAAGTAATGGAAGACTTTACCTGCAAGAGTGTACGCCGGTCCATGTGGGACTACGTCGCCGGGCAACTGGAGGAGGTCGACAGCCACGGCGTGCGTTATCACATTCAAGACTGCCGCGAGTGCGAACTCCACCGCGTTGAAGTGCGTTCGTTGAGGACCGGACTGCGCCATCTGCCGGAAGCGCAGGTTCCCTCGATGCTGGGAACCAGGCTCCGCGTACTCGCCTCGCGGGAGCATGCGCGCCAGGTGCGCCGCCGCGATTTCCAGACGCGTTTCCAGGATTTCCGCAGGCGGTTCAAAGTGTCTTTTGACAACCTGCTTAAGCCTTTCGCCGTCCCCGCCGCGGGGGGAATTCTCGCTTCGTTCCTCTGTTTCGGCGTAATTCTTGGCAACTTCTACGTCGTGCCGGACTGGCAGAACGATCTGCCGATCGGCGTATCGACCGATGTGTCTATAGACGAGTTGTCGCCATTCGATTGCGGCCGCAAAGACGTTCTCGTGAAACTGAGCGTGGACTCAGAAGGGCACGTCACCGACTACGAACTGCAACCGGATAAACATGCCTCGCCCGAAGAGATGCAGGAGATCGGAAACCTCGTTCTCTACAGCACCTTCAATCCGGCGGTGCGCTCGGGCCGGCGCGTCTCGAGCAAGCGGCTGTTCTTCATGAGCCACATCAGCGTCCGGGGCTGAAAGAGGGGTGGCTCGCCAGAAGCTCGGGCAGCACTTTCTGGCTAGTGCGGGAACTCTCGAAAAAATTGCGTTAGCAGCCTGCGGGCCCGGGGTCGACCTTGCGGTGGAAATCGGTCCGGGCAAAGGCGCGCTCACGGAGCGGCTGCTGGCTCACGCGCAGCGCGTGGTCGCGTTCGAGTTGGATCGTGAACTGGCGGCGTATTTGGTGGAACGGTGGGCCGATGAGCCGCGCCTGAACGTTCGTCAGGCCGATGCGCTCACGGTGGATTTCGCCAAATGGCCGGACGAGCGAAACGCGGTGCTGGCGGGCAACCTGCCGTACTATGCCGCGACCGCGATCATCTCGCGATTCCTTCGTGCCCCTGGCGATCTTCGGCATGGGACTTTTCTGATTCAGAAGGAGGTGGCGGACCGAATCGCCGCGCGACCCGGAACACGGGACTACGGATATCTGACCGTCGAGTGCGAGTACCTCGCAAATGTGGAATACCTCTTCACCGTGCCTCCCGGGGCGTTCCGCCCGCCGCCCAAGGTGAACTCCGCGGTTGTACGGCTGACGCCACGGCAGACCGGGGGAACGGAGGAATCCAAAGCATTCCTCGATTTCGCGAGCGCCTGCTTCCGCCAGAAGAGGAAGACTCTGCGTAACAATCTCAGCGGACGCTACGATCTCTGGGAACTTCCTCGCGACCCCCGGCTGACCAAACGGGCGGAGGAACTGAGCGTCGGCGAGCTTCTCTCTCTGTTCGAGAGCGTCGCTGCAGCGCCGCGGACGCCGCGATGAAGCTAAGTCCGCAGGCGACCAAAACCCAGAGTTCCGGTTCGGGAACCCGAGATGCGACCGCACTGGTGGTCACCATATCCGGAATGGGCGACGTTGTCCCGCCGGAAACCGTATTCGAGAGGAATGACGGCGCGAAGTCGTCCCAATCGTTCTCTGCGAAGCCGAGCTCCGAGTCTCCAACGAAATCGTAAATTGTGTTCTTTGCGAACATGAATCCCTCAGACGTTGCGTCCCACCGGAACCATATCTCGAGATCCTCTGAACTGCCCGCATGGGGCGCAGCCAGCGTATTCACTGTCTCGGCCGAACTAACTCCAGGGAAGGCCCAGAGCATCGCGGCGATTCCGAGACAGAATACTGCCGATTTCCCAAAATCCATTCGATAGCGACTACGCGGTAATGAGTTCAGTCTCACCGAAACCCCTCAATCCAGGCAACTTTTGTTCCGAAATGGCATCGCCCCGTACAATTAAGGCGCGCATGCCTCAGCTAACGCTCTCCGTCCTTGTGCCCCTGTACAACGAGGAAGAGTTCGTCCGCGAATTACTGGTCCGTGTGGTGAGCGCCGTCATGTCCGGGGGCTGGGATTCGGAAATCATCGTCGTCGACGATCGTTCTACTGATGGATCGGCGGAAATCGTGGAGGACTTTATGGCGTCGCAACCCGGCGTGGCGGTTCGCCTGATTCGTCATGACCGGAACCAGGGCAAAGGCGCCGCGATTCGAACCGCGATATCAGCCGCGGAGGGACATTACACTATCATTCAGGACGCTGATCTTGAGTACGATCCGGCGGAATATCTTCGGTTGCTGACTCCGCTAATCGAAGGAAGAGCCGACGTGGTTTTCGGCTCGCGCTTTCTCGCCGCGGGTGAACGCCGCGTGCTCTATTTCTGGCACTCGCTTGCCAACAGGATCCTGACCACCGTCTGCAACATGGTTTCGGACCTGAATCTGACGGACATGGAAACCTGCTACAAAGCGTTTCGCACGTCTCTAGCCAAGTCCATACCAATTCAGAGCGACCGCTTCGGAATCGACCCGGAACTCACCGTGAAATTCGCCCGCCGTCAGGCGCGTATTTACGAGACGCCGATCAGCTATCACGGACGCACGTACGAAGAAGGCAAAAAGATTGGGCTTCGCGACGCATTTGTGGTTCTCTGGGTGATTCTGCGTTCGCGCTTCACAAAAAAATTGTTTCACGACCCGGGCCCTGAAATGCTCGACGCCCTTTCCGTTGCGGGAAAATTCAACCGCTGGATGGCGGACACGATCTCTCCGTGGGCTGGCGCGCGGGTTCTGGAAATCGGCGCCGGGATGGGCAACCTGACGCACAAGCTCTGCCCGGCGCGGAAACTGTATCTTGCCACCGATATCGAGCCCGAGTATCTGGAGCAACTGAAGAAGCGTTATCAGCACCGCCCCGCTGTGCGCGTTCACAAACTGAACGCGGAAGATCCCGGCGACTATCGGCATTTCGAAACGCAGGTGGATACCGTTATTTGTCTGAATGTACTGGAACACCTGAAGGACGACCGGCAGGTGCTCGAAAGCATCCGTACGACACTCATACCGGGCGGAACGCTGATTCTCCTCGTGCCCAACGGCCCCGAAGCTTACGGAGCGCTGGACGAAGCGCTCGGCCATTACCGCCGCTATACGAGGACCGCGCTCGCCTCGGTGCTGGCTGAGGCAGGCTTCCACGTCGACAGAATGCTCGAATTTAACCGGGTTTCGTGGCCTGGATGGCGCTTCACGGGCCAGGTGCTGAAGCGGCGAACTCTCTCGCAGTTTTCGATGCGGATCTTCGATAAGTTTGTCTGGCTGTGGCGCGCCATCGACCAGAAGTTGCCCTGGGAGCCTTGTTCGCTAATTGCCATCGCCCGCCGCCCCGAATGACGTTTTTCAGATTCTGCTTGCATCTGACAGTGTTCTAGTGTATTAATACAATCAGCGGAAATGGATTTCCGGCTGAATCTCGAGAGCGGGGTACCCGCCTACAGGCAGATCATCGATCAGGTCCATTCCGCCCGGGCTTCCGGCGCGCTGCGTCCTGGCGCGCGCCTCCCCACGGTCCGGCAGCTTGCCGTGGATCTTTCGGTAAACCCGAATACGGTAGTCCGGGCCTATCGGGAACTGGAACTGACGGGCGTCGTGACCACGTATCAGGGTACGGGCACGTTTCTCGCGGAAGCGAAGGTGGAGAGGTCCGAGGCGGAACGCGAGCGCAGGCTCGAACGCTTCATGGCCGAATTCGTGGCGCGCGCCGGACGGGAAGGCTTCACGCTTAAGGAAATCCGCAACCGCCTGAAGGAATTCGTCAAGGAGTCGAATTGAAATGGTGCTCGGCATCGGTTCGTCATGGTTGGCGCGAGGCGGCGGCGTGAGAAGCCCGCGGGAAATCGCAAGCGTCGAAGGCGTGACTCTCTTTCTGATACTAACGATCGCCGGCGGCGCGCTATCGGCGTACACGAAACAGACGGGATGGACGGTGGCCGGGCTTCTGATCGGCTGCTATTTGTTGTTCGCGGTAAAGGTGGCCGACCAGTGGGAGCGCGCGGCTGTGCTTCGGTTCGGACGGTACAAAGGCATGCGCGGCCCCGGCCTCTATTTCATCATTCCGCTGATCGAGAAGATCAGCCGGTACGTCGATCAGCGCATCCGAGTCACCGACGTGACGGCGGAATCGGCGCTGACGCGGGACACGGTTCCGGTCAACGTCGTCGCCATAGTTTTCTGGCTGGTATGGGATGCCGAGAAATGCATTCTCGAAGTGGAGGACTTCTCCCGGGCGGTTCAGATGAGCGCACAGACGGCGTTGCTCGAGTCCATCGGCCGCCATCAACTTTCGCAGATGATTACGCAGCGGGAATCGCTCGGCCACGAACTGCAGGCGATTCTCGATGCGAAGACAAATCCCTGGGGGATCACGGTTCAATCGGTAGAAATTCGCGATGTCCACATCCCCTCCGGTCTGGAAGACGCAATGTCGCGTCAGGCGCAGGCGGAACGTGAACGGCAGGCCCGCATTGTGCTGGGCACAGCCGAGACGGAGATTTCGGCCAAATTCGCGGAAGCGTCGCTGGTTTACCAGAACAATCCAACAGCGCTCCATCTGCGCGCCATGAATATGCTTTACGAAGCCATTAAAGAGAAAGGCGCCATGGTGATCGTACCGTCCTCGGCGGTTGAAACAATGGGTCTGGGAGGCATGCTGGCCACCTCCACACTGGCCCCGAAGGACGTGAACTGAAAAGTATAATGGCGCATGAATGCGCCGGTCCCGATTAACATTATTCGTCCTGCTTTGCGCGTGCGCCGCCGAAGCGCGCGTCACGCGTTTTGTGGTTGAGAAGCGGGAATCGCCCGCCTACAGCGGCAAGACGTTTGGCGCGGCAGGACCGTTCGAGACGCTTGCCGGCCACTTTTACGGCGAGCTCGACCCGAAAGACCCGCACAACACGATCATCAACGACATTCAGCTCGCGCCGCGCAATGCCCGCGGCATGGTGGAGTACTCGGCCACCTTCGCGCTGTCGAAGCCGATCGACATGTCACATTCGGACGCCGTGCTGTTTTACAGCGTGCCGAACCGGGGCAACGGAGGGCCCTCCGGATCGAATGACGGCCGCGTGTCGGTAGTCAGTGGATGGCAGGGAGATCTGATCGTCAGGCCGGGCCTGCAAACGATCGAAGTACCCATCGCAAAGAATCCCGATGGTTCACCGATTACCGGCCCGGTGATGGAGCGCTTCATCAATATTCCAAACCATGCCTCTACTGTCGCGCTTAATTCGCAACAATACGTCGCGCTTACTTATCAGAAGCCGTTTAGTCTCGACACCTCGAAAGCAAGTCTGATGCGCCGGACTTCTCAGGCCGCCACGGCTACGGCCGTTCCGTCGGACCAGTGGGCCTTCGCAGACTGTTCGGTGACTCCGTTTCCCGGCGCGCCTGATCCCACCAAACTCTGCGTTAAGGGAGGCTTCGACGGAGCCTCCGAGTATGTCGTGTCGTTCACTGCCAGAGATCCCCTGGTGCTCGGAATCGGGTTCGCCGCCACGCGCGATCTGAACTCTTTCCTTCGCTACTCGGAGAAGGACAGCGCGGGCAATGCGAATCCCCTGGCAGGCAAAATCAAATGGGTCATCGGACAAGGCAGTTCTCAGTCCGGCAATTTCATCCGCACGTTCATCAATCTTGGCTTCAATCAGGACGAATCGCAGCGTATCGTCTGGGATGGCGCGAACCCTCATATCGCCGCGCGCCAGCTCGCGATGAATTTCCGGTTCGCGAATGCGGGAGGAGCGGCAGGAGTGAACGAGCCGGGCAGCGAGGCGGTTCTTTGGTGGTCCGACTATGAGGATCGAGCGAGGCATCGACCGTACGCGGGGCTCCTCGACCGGTGCCTCGCGACGGACACGTGCCCGAAAATCATGGAGACTTTCGGCGCACTGGAATTCTGGTATCTGCGCGAGTCGCCGAACCTCGTCGGAACAGACGCGAAGGGCGACATTCCGCTGCCTCCGAATGTCCGCCGCTATTTTTTCCCCGGGACGTCGCATGGCGGAGGGCGCGGCGGATTCAGTACCGAAACGCCGCCGGCCCCCAACGGCTGTGTTCTGCCGGCCAATCCCAACCCGGAGAGCGACACGATGCGCGCCCTTACCGCGGATTTGATCGACTGGGTGACCAAAGGCGTGGAACCGCCGCCCAGCCATTATCCTCACTTGCGGCTCAGCGAACTGGCCCCCGCGACCGCCGCCGCCATCGGCTTCCCGTCGATCCCCGGGGTTCCTTCGCCGGACGGACTGGTGAACTCGCTGATCGACTACGATTTCGGCCCGGATTTCAACTATAAGGACCTTTCGGGCGTAATCACAAAGCAGCCGCCCACCATCAAGCAGACGCTGCCCACGCTGGTACCGAAGGTTGATAACGACGGAACGGATATTGGCGGCGTGCCGTCGGTACTGCGTCAGGCGCCCCTCGGCACTTATCTCGGATGGAATATAACGGCGGGGGGATTTGACCAGGGCCGCATCTGCACTCTCAGCGGCGGGTATGTGCCCTTCGCGAAAACCAAAGGCGAGCGCCTGGCGTCGGGCGATCCTCGGCTTTCGCTTGAGGAGCGTTACGACGACCACCAGGCTTATGTCGATGCTGTTCGGAAAGCAGCCCAACGGGCAATCGCTGAGCGGTTTCTGCTGAAGGAAGACGCAGACCGCCTGATCAAAGAAGCCGATGCAAGCGACGTCCTCGCCGGAAAGTAGCTCAGGCCGGGAACGATTCCGCGATCTCGATCAGTTTCAGGACTGTGTTCCAGTTGCGCGCCGTACCGGTGATCCCGAGTTTCGAGAGTTTCTTCCCGAGCAAAATGGGAAGTTTCGAACGGCCCATTCCGTCGGGGAAGTAACAGTGCAAATGCCGCGGGTCGGCGTGCATCTCTTCCGGGAGAACACAGCAGGAGCAGATATCGGCGATCTGATTCTTTTCGAGAACGCCAGTCAGGAAAATCGCGACATTCTTGTTTGGCTCGACGCCACGGGCCGCAAAACGATTGACCTCAGTCAACTGCTTTAGCTCCGGCAAAGTCCGGAGCACGTTCTCCGATCGGAAGCCATAACGCTCTTCAAAAGCGCGCTCCAGGGCCAGGCTGAGCTTCGTCAGGTCCTTATGAGGGCTGCGGAAAACGACGTTTCCGCTCTGGATGTAAGTCACCACACTCCTGAGCCCACGCGATTCATATAGCGCCCGCAGATCCTCCATGGCGACTTTGTGCTTGCCGCCGACGTTGATGCCGCGGAGAAGCGAGACGATTGCCTGCATTTTCAGATCATGTCGATAGTCGATTGCTCGAATCCGACTATCTCCCGATAGGCAACGGTAACCGCGGCGAACGTCACCGGAATCGCCACCAGGAGTCCGACAACCAAACACAGAAAACCCAGAACATTCACGCCGATGAGCAGCAGGAGGAAGATCGTAAATCCCACATAATCGCGGCGCACCACCGCATGGCTTGCGCGCATCGCCGCCCAGAAATCCATTTTCTTATCGAAGATAAACAGGAATGTGAACTTGTACATTGCGGCGATCACAAGCCCGGGAATGATAAAGCAAAGCGTTCCAAGCGCGACAAACAGGCCGATCACGAGGGACGCCAGAAACGCGGGAAGGAAGTAGCCAAACCCCTGAAAGATATCGCTGACGGAAGCGGGGCGTTCCAGGAGTTTCCGGAGAGTGAAGATGTGAAGACCGACGATCAGCGCGCCCTGGAGGATTCCGGAAGCCGCCCCGCCCAGCAAGCAGAAAATAATGCCCACCAGTAGGTAAGAGGAAAGATCCGATTTAACGGTCCGCCAGCCTTCGCCGACCCATTCGCTCGCACGGACCTCGAATTGCCCCGGCCCCGCCCATAGGACCGGAGCCGCGGCAACGGAAGGAGCGACGACCGCTGCGCCGCAGGAGGCGCAGAACTGCGTGCCAGCAGGAAAAGCCGTGCCGCATCGGGAGCAGAACATTGGACTCCTAAAACGGAACTCGGTTCGGTTGGTGGATCATACCAAAATCCGCTCCTGAAGCGGCTGAATCGGAACTACTGGAACAACTGCGGCGTGAACTCGCTCAGATAGTTCCGCCAGTTGATCCACGTGTGCGCGCCGGGGCTCTCCTTGAAACTTGCCTCGAAGCCGTGTTTCTTGAGTAGTTCCACGGTGGACTTGCTGTTGGCGATCAGGCCGTCATCGGCGCCGGTGCTGAACCAGACGAGCTTCAGCCCCTTTTTCAGGCTGGCGTTGCCGAGGTCGGCTGCGTGATCTTTCTCCCACTGCTCCGCTCCGCCGCCACCCAGGATTCCGGAGCTGTAGACGCCGATATAGGAAAACTTATCCAGGTGTTTGAACGCTACGTTCAGGGTCTGGGCGCCGCCCATCGAGAGGCCGGCGATCGCGCGGTGGGCGCGGTCCGTCATCGTGCGGTAGTTCTTCTCGACATACGGCATGATGTCGGTGGTGAAGTCTTCGTAGAACTCGTCACGCGGCGGAGGTCCGCCCGCGGCGGGCGCAGCGCCTCTGCCGAAGCCCTGTGTCTGACTCGTGTGGCCCGCTGGCATCACGACGATCATCGGCTTCGCCTTCTTCGCGGCGATCAGGTTATCGAGGATAAAGCCTGCGCGTCCTACTGAAGTCCACGACTCGTCGCAGTCGCCCGCTCCGTGAAGAAGGTAGAACACCGGGTATTTTTGTGATCCGCTGGCCTCATATCCCGGAGGCGTGTAGACGTGCATGCGGCGGAACTTTCCGAGCGAGGTCGAATAGTAGTTCACCGCCGCCACGGCGCCGTGCGGCACGTTCTGCTCGTCCATGAACTCCGCGCCGGAAATGTAGACGAGGCTCCAGACGTTGCCGTTGGATTCGCTGACGCTGGGATTACGCGGGTCGATTACAGCGACGCCGTTCACGATGAACCGGTAGCGGTACGCGCCAGGATTAATCGGACCAACGGTCGCCTCCCATACTCCGTTCTCGCTTTTTGTAAAGGTGGGGCCCGGATTCGGAGGAGCGCCGCGGCCGCCGCCCGCAAGTTGCGGAATGTCACCGCCGTTGAGTCCGACGGTTTCTGCCTGCGGAGCGAAGATCCGGAACGCGACCCGGTGATCGGAAAGAACCTCCGGTGAAATAAACGCAGGAGCAGCAGGTCCGCGGCCTCGTCCGCCGCCACCGGCAGGCGGAGCCGCGGCCGGACTCTGAGCAAACATAACGCCAGCAAAAGCTGCGGCGATCAACAAAGTTCGCGTAGCCATATCGGTTTGTACCGATATCATATGCGAGCTCAGGGCACTAAATCGGCGACAGTTCGACAGTTTTGTAAAGTCGCGTCAGCGCGTTGTGGTCAGGCTTTGGCGTCGATGATGAAGGTCGGGGCGATCCCCGCCGCGGGCGAATAGGTTCCCGAGCCCGCCGTCGAAACGTAGCTCGAACAGCCGGCGACCTTACCGAGAAACGCCTGCGGCTGAACGTCCACCTGCATCTCCTTAAATTCGAGATGTCCGTAGTTCATCAGCGGGAATAGCGTGCGGGCGGCTTCCACTCGTTCCTGGACCACATATGGAGCCCGCTGCGCCTCGCGAAGCGCGCGCGCCCAGGATCCGTCGTCGTGTTCGTATCCGACAAAGCTGTGGAGATCAGCGTACTCGTCGTTCGGACGGAGTACGAGAGTCTCGCGATTCTGCCTGATGAATTCGAGAAGGTCCGGAATGGTCTGATCGCCGCGCGTGGCCTTGCCCGCTCTCACCACGCGGGTCCACGGCACGTGTTCGCGAATCGCCTTGCGCTCGTTCGCCGGGAACTTTGCGGTCAGCGACTCCTCGGTGAGCAACGCGAACATCGCCTTTTTATGGGAAAGCTCCGAGCGGAAGCTGTTCACCACGCAAACCTTGTGCTCGCGGTACGCCTGCACCAGCGGATGATTCAGAGTGAAGCGGAGCAGGAATTCCTGCGCGCTGATCCTGCGGTAGACGAGGTCGATATTGAAGCTCGGCCGCGAATCGAGTCCCGTGGCGCGCAGAACACCATTGCGATATTCCAGTTGCTCGGGCGAAACCATCTCGGTTTCGTAGCCCGCAGAACGGAAATAATCGCGGAACATTTCGTGCTCGCTGCGCCCCGTGGCGTTGCGGAATTCGAGAATCGCGATGTTTGGCTTTTTGCTCCCGGCGTGACCGTTGGAAGCCGCTCGGAACATCTTGTACGCCTTAAGCAGCGCATCCAGAAAAGGCTTTTTGCCGCCAATGCGGGTAAGGTTGTAGCGCCGCCGGAATTCTTTCACGGGCGGACAATCGTAGAACAGGTCCGAGAGCCCTTCGGCGTACGCGGCTCCCGACAAAGCGTCCGCGTTATACTGCATTACGTGCAGCGAGCCGTTCTGGATCTGCAGATCGAGTTGGGCGGACACCTCCGACATCTCGTATCCAGGGTCCACCGCGGCCAGCATTTTCTCGGCGGGAAAAAGCTGCATAAGGGAAAGCAGTTGAGGGGATGCCATCGCCATGCGTTGCATCCGGTCCACCGCCGAAATGAGCGCTTCGCCGGTCTTCACCAGATTGTCGTACTGTTTCTGGGTGACGAAATTCGGTCGCAGAAAAGGACAGAGCAGACGTCCACCGGCGGATAGCTGGCGGGCTTCCATTTGCTCCTGCAGGTTTTTTACCCACCGCATATCGCGGTAGGGCTCGGACTCGAGGATCCGATGGTATCGGGCGATGGCCTCGTCCAATTGCGTCATGTGTGCGCTGGCTGCTTTCTTTTGCTTCCAGTATGACACGAATTAACGCCCTTTGTCTGGTTTATAGGCCCGATAAACTCCGTAAAATACTGAAAATGCGGGAAATCAAGCGTTTTTGATAGCGATCATTATGTGGCGGATTGGCCACAGTCGTGGATTACAACATCCAGGACGGCTGACCGCTTCTCATCGCGCACAGCTGTGAACGCCTGATCGAGCGCCGCATCGAGGTCCTCGGGACGCTCCACTTTTCTTGCGAAAGCGCCTCCCGCCGCTGCGGCGATTCCTGCGTAATCCGGTGGTTCGACGAACTCTGTGCCGATCTCCGTCGATCGGCTCGCAAAGCCATGTGGATGCAGCGAAAGCATTGAAAGCCGGGGTGAACGCCATCCTCCGTTGTTGTAGACCACCTGTAGGAACGGCGTCTTATACCGGCGCGCCATCCAGTGTACGGATGACGGGACTGAGAACATGTAGGAGCCGTCACCGGTCAGGGCCACGATCGTCTTCTCGGGCTTTGAGAGTTTGAACCCGATGGCGGCGCCGCCGTTCCACCCGAGCGATCCGCCACCGCTCGTGAATAACCCTCCGGGCTCACGCGAACCGATGTGCTCGCCGATCGCTTTGTAGTTCGTTATGCCCTCATTGAGCACTATCGCGTCATGATCGAGATGTTGGCGAATGCGCGACGTGATCCATTCCGCGCTGCCAGGGATTTCACGAGCTGCAAGTTTCCGCTTGCACTCTGCGTGCCGCGTCGAGTAGTGTTCGCGACGCTCGGAGTAATCTCCGCCGGGCAGTGCGACGTTCAGTTGCCGCAGCGCCAGACATGCGTCGGCGCGGGCAATGTGAGCCGCAGGCAGATACCAGAGCGGCATCTGTTCCTTGATCGGATCGATATCCACGTGGAAGATCGGTACGCCTTCCCGTGGTTTATTGACGTTCGGGATCCAGGGCACGTCCGAATCAATCACCAGAACGAGATCGGCTTCGGCCAGCGTGGCGTTCTGCGCGGGTTCGTTCCCCTGCATTCCCTGATACATGGGATGCTCCGTGGGGAAATTGACGTTGTTGGGAACGGACTCGATCACGCCGATTGCGCAGCGCTCGCATAGACGCGCCAACTCCGCGACGGCTTCCGTATTGCGGCCGAGATAAGACGTAACCACCAGCGGACGCCGCGCTTTGTCGAGCGCGCGAGCCAGATCGGCAATCCATGCCGCGGGCGCGGGCGACAGCGGGATTACGGGCCAGAACGCGGGATCGATCTTCTTCTGTTTAATCTCCTGTTCGAGCACCTCGCGGGCCGCGGTCAGATACACGGGACCCGACGGATCGCTCTTCGCGAACTGCATCGCACGAAATACGATCTGGGCGACGTTCTCGCCCGTGCGGATTTCGTTGTCGTAACGCATGTACTGCCGCACGATCCCGCGTTGGTCGAAAACGTCCTGCAGCCAGTGGATGAACTCCGTGCGGCTTCCGCGCAGTTCCCCTTCCAGCGTGAATGGCGATGCGCCCGCGAAGATGAGCACAGGCACCCGGCCCTTAGCCGCATTATGCACGGCGCCGGCGAGAGCCTGGGTGCCGCATTCCACGTGAACGAAAACCGCCTGCGGCTCGCCGGTCGCCTGAGCATAACCGTGAGCGGCGCTCAGCGCGACCATCTCGTTCGGGCAGGTAATCAGCCGCGGCATGGGCCGCCCGATCTCGCGCGCCTCTGCCAGGCTTTCAATGATCGCGGGATGATCGCTGCCGAGATTCGCGAAGATGTACGAGACCCCCGCATCGCGAAGGGCTTCCAGAAATGCCGTTGCGGTGGTGTACATCAGGCAGTCTCCCGGTTCTTCTCCTTGCTGAGTTCCTCGAAGTACTTCATGGCGAGATCGGTCCTTGCGCTGCGCAAAGCCAGCAGAATGCACTCCCGCAATTCCTTGTTGACGCTGCGGTCGTAGCGGGCCTTGAGAAGGCCGATCGCGTCATCACGCCGTGACGCCCCGATGGCGAGAATCGCGGCGTCGCGGAGCGCCTCGTCACGCGAGTTGGCGATCGAGTCTGCGAGGGGAAGCGCGTCGGCACCATCAATCCCGATGAGGCCGGACAGGCATTCGCCGATAACGTCGGGCTGCCGGTCGCCCACCAGGATTTTGAGGCGCAGCGCAACGGAGGCCGTTTCCGAACCCACAGCGGCGATCGCCCTTGCTGCGCCCACGCGGGCGGGCCATTCTCGGTCTGCCAGAAGATCCACCAGATAGCGCACCTTACGAAGAGTTCGCGTGTTGGCGAAGCCCATCGCGCAGATGCCGCGCAACTCGGCTGCGACGTCCTCGCTGCCGCCCCAGACCGGCTCCATCTGCACATGCTTCATGCCTCGCCGGAAAACTTCGTCATCATCGCAATCGAGATTGACCAGCGCCCGAGCAAGCGCATTCAGAGCGGCGCATCCTTTGTCGCCCCTCTGCAGAAAGCGGTCGAACGCGGCGGCAAGCTTCGGCACGAGGTCTCTCGCGCGGGCCTCATCCGCAATCTTTGCCGCCTTTGCGGCGACCAGATTCGATTTTGAAGCCAGCGCCTTCTCGAGCCGTACTCGGCCTTCAGCGGTACCGGGATCCGCGCCATCCAGACCCTCGATGGCGGCAACGATCGGGTCGTCTTTCATGCCGCCGCGACGATTGTGGCGGCGACGCCCTGTACAGTCAAAGCGCGAGGCCTCAGTCGAACCATTCGATTAGCCGGATACGGCAGATCCATCTCGGCTTTGATGTAGTTGTCGGTCAGAGCGAGCCCCAGCGGTTCGATGCTGACGGCCTCAACTTCGCGTCCGAGCATCGATTCGCGGAACGCCTGATTCTTGCGCGCGGCGAGTTCCCGCAGGATACGGTTGCGTTCTTTTCGGACCGGGATCGGCACAACCTCCGGCATCTCCGCGGCGGGCGTGCCCGGGCGCTCCGAGTAGGTGAAAACGTGGAGATAGGTGTACGGCATCGATTCGATGAACGAGCGGGATTCATCGAAGAGCTGGTCCGTTTCTCCCGGAAAGCCGGTCATCACATCAGCGCCAATGGCAGCGAACGGCATCAGCGCCCGTGCCTTTGTCAGGCGGTCCGCGTAATGGCGCGGCCGATACTTGCGATGCATCCTGCGGAGAATCGTATCGGAACCCGATTGCAACGGCGCATGCACATGCTTGGCGATGCGCGGCGATGAGGCCATCAGCTCAAGCAGGTCGTCGGAAAAATCCATCGGCTCAACCGAGCTCAGCCGGACACGCGCGATGTCTGTTTCGGAAAGAACCCGGCGCAGAAGATCGGCAAGCCGAACTGAGCTTCCCGCCTCGCGCCCCCACCTGCCTAAATTGATTCCAGAGAGCACGACTTCCTGATATTTCGCGGCAATGGCGCGCACCTGCTCTACAACGTTTTCCGCGCTGATGAAGCGATTCCTGCCCCGAACGAACGGGATCACGCAGAAGGAGCAGCGGTTATGACAACCATCCTGAATTTTGAGATTCGGACGCGTGCGATCGCCCCCGGCGTCAAGAATCGGCGCGGTCAAAATATCGCGGGTTTCAAATATGTCGCCCGTCAGAATCTGGCCGTGATACGGTTCGGCCCCACCCAGCAGATCGGCGATCTGCGTCTTGTGCGAGTTACCGACTACCCACTCAACGCCGGGCATCTTCGCCATTTCTTCCGGAGCGCGCTGCGCGTAGCATCCGGTAACGAGAATCCTGGCATTCGGGTTTTCGCGATGGACGCGCCGAATCGCCGCCCTGGCGTCGCTATCGGCTTCCGCGGTCACCGTGCAGGTGTTAAGAACCACCACGTCGGCGCTGTCGCGCGATTCGGCCTCCACAAGCCCGCGAGCCGTGAGCTGCGCCTCAAGCGCCGCGCCATCCGCCTGCGTCGCGCGACAACCGAAGTTTTGTATATGGAAACGGTTCACAGCTACTGTTTCCATTCTCACATCTATACTGAAAGGGAATACCCCCGCATGGGCGAATCCAGCGTACTCTGGCTGCGCGTAGCCGCCGGACTCTATTCCCTGGGCCTCATCGACGCCATCATTACAGTGCTCCGCCGCCGCGAGGGGCTGTTCCGGATGGCGCTCGGCGCATTTGGCGTCGGCGCGCTGTTCCAGCTTGTCTCGATCGTCGAGCAGGGAATGACCCAAGGTCAGCTTCCGGTAAGCGACATTTTTGAAACGATGTCGTTCTGCGCGTTCATCATCACGGCGTCGTTCCTTGCGATCTACTACCGGTACAAGGCCGCAAGCCTCAGCGTTTTCATTTTTCCGCTGGTGTTCGTGATGACGTTGGTGGGTGCGCTGCGCAGCCCGGTGTCTACGTGGACCAACCCCGTGATTCGCAGCACCTGGCTGGTGATTCACGTGGTCTTCTCGCTGCTCGGATACGCGGCGCTGCTGTTCACCGCGGCAGCGGCCGTGATTTATCTGGTGCAGGAGCGGCAGCTCAAGCGTAAACGGACGAGCGCGATCTACCGGATTCTTCCGCCCCTGGGGACGCTGGATGAGCTGATTTCTAAATCGTTGGGCGCCGGCTTCGCATTTATCACGATAGGCATCGTGATCGGCAGCATCTGGGCGTTCATCGAAATGGGAACGAAGTGGATCGGATACGGCAGCATCGCGATCTCGTTCGTTACCTGGGCGGTGTATCTGGCGCTCGTATTCTTCCGGGTCAGCGCGGGCTGGCGGGGGCGAAAGACAGCGATCCTCTCGATTGTGGCGCTGTTCTGCTGCCTGGTGACGTGGTTTGAGCACGCTCAGCTAAGGCGGTTCACGGAATGAAGCTGCTCCTGGCGGGATTAAGCCACAAAACCGCCCCCGTGCACCTCCGCGAGAGGCTTGCCATTCCGGAAGAGACGCTGCCGCGGGCGCTGCAGGAACTGCAACGGCTGGGCGCGTCCGAAGCAGTCGTGCTTTCAACCTGCAACCGCGTGGAATTCGCCGTGTCCTCCGCCGATGATGTGGAACCGGGCGCCATCGTGGACCGTTTCCTTTCCGACTGGAAAGGCTCGGGCTCGGCCTTCGATGGCCACATTTACCGGCTCGAAGCGCGTGAAGCGATTCAACATCTCTTCCGCGTCGCGGCCAGCCTCGATTCGATGGTCGTGGGCGAACCGCAGATCCTCGGACAACTCAAGGCGGCCTACGCGGCCGCGAAGAGCGAGGGCACTGTAGGTGGCCTTCTCGAAGCGGTACTCACCAAAGCTTTCTACGTCGCCAAGCGGGTGCGGTCGGAAACGGGTATCGGCCAGATGGCGGTGTCGGTCAGCTATGCGGCGGTCGAACTCGCCCGCCAGATCTTCGGCTCGCTGAAGGGCCACACCGTGATGATTATCGGCTCGGGCAAAATGGGCGAACTGGCCGCGAAGCACCTCCGCCGCTCCGGGGCCAGCCGGATCCTCGTCACCAACCGGACCTGGCAGCGCGCCCAGGAATTAGCGCAACTGTTCGAAGGAAGCGCGGTTGAATACGAGAGCTTCCGGTCGGTGCTCCACGAAGTCGATATCGTGATCAGTTCGAGCGGCGCGAAACAATACATCCTTAACCGCGAGGACATGCAGCGCGTGATTTCGCAGCGCCGCAACAAGCCGATCTTTCTGATCGATATAGCGGTTCCCCGGAACATCGATCCGGCGGTTAACGAAATTGAGGGCGTGTTCCTGAAAGACGTCGACGATCTGGAGGGCGTCGTCACTGCGAACCTTCGCGAACGTGGCAGACAGGCGGATCAGGCGGAGCGTATCGTCGCCGACGAAGTCGATCAGATGATGTCGCGGCTGCGGATCGAAGAGGTCACGCCGACGATCGTGAGCCTCCAGGGACAACTTGAAGAGATCCGCGCGGCCGAGGTCCTGCGTGCGTTGCGCAAAATGCCCGGTCTAAGCGAGGCGGACCGGCAGCAGATCGAAGTGATGACGAAATCCATCATCAACAAGATCGCGCATGGTCCCATTTCTGAACTGCGCCGGAACGCCGGACAGCCCGAAGGCAGCGTGGTTATCGATGCGATCCGGAAGGTGTTTCATCTGGGGTGACGTTCGACCCCTCAACGCACTTCCAGGAACCGGTCGGCAGGTTGCGGAACTCCTGAACGCGTCCGCTGGGCCATTCGATCGCCAGACGGTCGGTCTTATCCCGCCGCCCCGTCCCGAACGTCAGAGTGAGTTCGGACTGCGACAGATAACTCGATCCCGTCTTCACCATGCGCGACTGAGTGCCGTCGGGAGTCGTGAGCCGCGCGATTGCGCCGATGGCGTCGCGGTTCGACTTCGTGCCCTGCAGCCGTAATCGAAACGCGCGATTGCCGTTCGTGACGTCAACTCGATAAAGGTACGCCGGGCCCTGATTGGTGGTGAGGAGGAGATTCGCGCCGGCATAGGCAAGCCCACGCCCCACTTTCGGATTCGCGAAGCCGCCGCCGTCCTGCGCGGCGACATCGTGAAATCCGCCTTTTCCATCGCTGAGAAACAGCAGAGGCGGCTGCGCGTAGCCGTGATTCCCCGTGATATTGCGGACCGTCTCATCGATGTGCCCATTGACCGCGACGAGATCGAGATGGCCATCGAGGTTGATGTCCACAAAAGCGCAGCCAAACCCCAACCGCATACGCGACGCCCCGCCGACGCCGGACTTCATCGCATCGTCCGTAAATACCCCGCCTTTAGTCGGACGATACAGCGCCATCATCTCTTCATCGAAATTCGAAATCGCAAGGCCCATGACGCCGGAGTTATCGAAATCGGCGGCATCAACGCCCATGCCCGCGCGCGCTTTGCCGTCCTCGCTGAACGCCACGCCCGCGCGCACCGCGACGTCCTCGAATGTTCCGTCACGACGATTACGGTAGAGCTTGTTCGGCTGCGTGTCGTTGGCGACGAAGAGGTCGGGCCAACCATCGCGGTCGTAATCGAGCATCGCGACCCCGAGGGACTTCGACGTGATATCGAATATGCCGCTCTTGGCAGTTACATCCTCGAACGTGCCGTTCCCCCGATTACGAAAGAGCCAGCACGTCGCGCCGTGATAAGCCTCCGGCGTGCAGTAGGACTTATTCTTCCCGTCCACACTGCAGAACACATCGTGCTCAGGCGACCATTGAACGTAATTACAGACAAAGAGATCAAGGAGGCCGTCCCGATCGTAATCGAACCAGAGCGCGGACGTGCTGAAGGCGTTTCGGCCGCCAAGACCGGACTTCACTGTTACATCCTCGAACGTGCCGTTTCCGCGATTGCGAAACAGCCGGTTCTGGCCCACCGCGGTGATCAGAACGTCCGCGAATCCGTCGTTGTTGTAATCCGCGATGGCCACGCCCATCCCGTACATCTCCACGGCGAGGCCGGCGCGCTGCGTAACGTCCGCGTAAGTACCGTCCCGGTTGTTCCGGTAGAGCGCGAGCGTCGAATGCCTCTTGCCAGTCCCGTTGACGAGGAGAATGTCGAGCCAGCCGTCATTGTCGTAATCGAAGAATGCGCAGCCCGGGCCCAGCGTCTCCGGCAGAAGCTTCGCGCCCGACGCGCCGCTGTTGTGCTGGAACGAAATGCCGGCTGAGGCGGTGATATCGGTCAGATGAAAGCCCGGCCCGCTATCGGCGGCAGCCAAAAAGGGGATGCCGCCCAGCAGGAATGCCCGGCGGTTCATGCGATGCTGACCAGACCTTTGCGAATCGCGTGGACCACCAGTTCCGCCGTATTGTGAATTCCGAGCGCCTGCATGATGTTGGCCCGGTGCACCGCGACGGTGTTCGCGCTTAGGCCGAGAACCACCGCGATGTCTTTGTTGGATTTGCCGTGAACGATGAGGTGAAGCACTTCGAGTTCGCGCGTCGTGAGTTTCGGTTCGGGGTCGAGCGCGTCCGCCATCGCGCCGAGCCGCGGGTCGATCACCTTCTCGCCCGCGGCGACCCTTCGCACCGCCGAAACGAGCTCCAGATCCATGGCGTTCTTGAGCAGATACCCGTTTGCGCCCGCTTCAAGGCATGTTCGGACATAAGTCGCCTCCTCATGCATGCTCAGGATGAGGACAGCGGTTTCGGCGCACGACTCGCGTATGCGTCGAGTAGCTACCGCGCCATTCATGCTGGGCAGCGCGAAGTCCATCACCACCACGTCCGGGCGCAGAGCATTCACCGCCTCCACCGCCTCGTGTCCGTCGCTCGCTTCGCCCGCTATCGAAATACCGGGATCGTCTTCGAGCATGCGACGGAATCCCCGCCGGACGAGACTGTGATCGTCTACAAGAAATACCGAGATCGTCTTCTCAGACATGAACGCTTTCTGTCACAGGCACTCTCACGCGCACCAGCGTGCCCCCGGTTTCAACCGGTTTGATTTCAATATCGCCCTTCATCATCCCGGCCCGCTCACGCATCGAGACAAGACCCAGGCCCTGCCCGCCAGCCTTCCCGATCCCCACGCCTTCATCCTGCACTTCGAGAGTAACGGAGTCGGGCCGAAACGCCAGCCGCACGGTCGCATACTTCGATCCGGAATGGCGCGCCACATTGTTCAGCGCCTCCTGCGTAACGCGGTAGAGATGAGTCGATATCTCGCGGTCGAGTTCTCGAATGCCGCCGGTCTTTTCAAAGGTGATCTTGATACCTGTCTGCCTCTCGAATCCCGGCAGATACGAATCGAGCGCGCTCTCCAACCCGACCTCATCGAGCGCTACAGGGTGAAGAGCATGCGAGAGCGACCGGACCTTTTCGAGCGTCGATTGAACAATCTCGCGCACCTCCTGCAGAGCCTCGGCGGCGGTCTCGCGATTAGCATTCCGGCGCGCCGCTCGCTGCAAAGTAACTCCGATTGCCGTCAATATCTGGCCGAAATCGTCGTGCAGGTCGCGTGAAATGGACCGCAGAGCGTTTTCCTGGATCGAGATGAGCTGCTGCGCGAGTTCGCCGCGGCGAGCCGAAAGATCCGCTAATTGTTCAAAGAGCCGCCGCGTGTGGTGCACGAGATAAAGGCTCGTGAGCGCGATCACGACGAGCATCGCCGCGAGAAAGATATACAGGTTGCGCTCGACTCCCGAATAGATTTCCTGCGTACGAGCCGCCGCGGCGCTTTCGCTTTCGTTGTTCTGAACGAGCAGTCGCGAAACCGCGGTGCTGAGCGCTGCCTGACGCGCCTGGAGTGAAAGACGAATCTCGGACCGGGCTTCCGGGAGATTGCCGGATTCCGCCGTCGCGAATACGCGGTCAAGCGCTTCCCAAAATTGACGGAAGGAGTCGGAAAGATACCGCCGCTGGTTCGGCGACCGCGCCGCAACTGAGATCTTCTCTTCACGAGACAGCGCGTCCTCCAGATCCGCGCGAATGCGGCGGAACTGCGGCGCCCATGCGGTAAGAGGATAAGGCTCCTGGTTATCGAGCATGTCTCGCATCGCCAGCGCGAGGGAATTCAACCCGTTCTGGATGCGCAGAAGCAGCAGCGTATCCGTCCGATTCCGGTCGATGGTTTGCGTTTGTAGCGCCCGCAGACTGTCCAGTTGCCGGATTGTGTAAGCGAAATAGACGCCGACGGCAAGAAGCGTGACGACGAGGCCCGTAAGGAGCCGGACGGTGGGCGAGCGCTGGGGCACCTGATTGAGTCCGATTGTATCGCCGCCCGAGGAAATGCCCTCTCCGTCACCCGGTTTAGCATGAAGCGAGGCGGCTATTTGAATCGAAGTTGGTCGTTGGGATTTGTTCTCATGACGGGCGTGCTCGCTGCGCGTGCGCAGGACCCCGCCACGATCCGGGTTCCAGTAAGAGTCGTCGAGGTCCCGACCGTCGTTACGTCAAGCGACGGACGCTTTATCCGGGATCTCCAGTCCGCGGACTTCTCGGTATTGGACAATGAACGGCGGCAATCGGCGCGCCTCGACTATGTAACAGGCGCACTGTCTCTTGCCGTCATCATCCAGACGAACGACGCGGTGCGGACCTGGCTTCCATCCGTCCGTCGGACCGCAAGCATCTTTGAAGGATTGTTGATGGGCCGCGAGGGCGAAGCAGCGGTCATAACAGTCAGTGACGACGTGAAAGTCGTTCAGCCTTTCACCTCCGATTCAGCGCGGATCGACGATGCGTTTCGCTCGCTGGCGCCATCGGGCTCGCAATACCGTTGCCTGGATGCGATCGACGCGGCCGCGGATCTCCTTATGAAGGCGCACCCCGATGCGCGGCGAGTGATCCTGCTCATTGGGCAATCTTCCGATTACGGCAGTTCCAGCCGGTTGCGCGACGCGATCGAGAAGCTGGAGAAAAACAATATCGTTCTCTAGAGTCTCGCGATGCCGCAGGTGGGCCGCGACCTCATTGGAAGCACGGTAGCCGTCAAAAGCCCGGATGGCGTGTTCGCGGCTCATGACACCGGAATCATGGTGAGTCTCGATCTGGCGAAACTTGTCCCCGAGATCTATCGCAGCAACAAGGCGGCTTCGCGCAAGGATTGCGCGACCATCCTGTCGGCCGAAACCGGCGGCAAACGCATCCCGTTCCGCAAGCTCAAGGATTTCGAGACAGGCATCTCGACAATCGGCGAGGAACTCCATACCGGCTACGTTCTGAGCTACTCGCCGGACCGGTATGACCCCGGATACCACCGCATCCGAGTCGACGTGGATCACTCAGGCGCGGTCGTTCGGTCGCGTCCCGGGTACTTCGTGCCCGAGGCTGATACCGCAGCCCGGTAAGCTCTTCTCAACCCGAACCCTATAATCGAAATATCCCCCTTTTAAAGGACTTCTGTGACCGGCAACGAGATACGCCAGCGCTTCCTAGACTTCTTCCATGCCCGCAGTCATCGCATCGTGCGGTCGGGCTCGCTTGTGCCCGCGAACGATCCCACTCTGCTCTTCACCAACGCAGGCATGAACCAGTTCAAAGAGGTGTTTCAGGGTCTCGAGAAGCGTGACTATTCCCGCGCCACGACGTCGCAGAAATGCGTCCGCGCCGGCGGGAAGCACAATGATCTCGAAAACGTCGGTTACACGCGGCGTCATCACACCTTCTTCGAGATGCTGGGCAATTTTTCGTTCGGCGATTACTTCAAAGCCGAAGCGATCGAATATGCCTGGGACCTGATCACGAAGGATTATGGGCTTCCGAAAGACAAGCTCTACGTCACGGTTTTTCGTGAAGACGACGAGGCCGAGCGATTGTGGCAAGAGGTGGCCGGAGTTCCCAAAGAGCGAATCTTCCGACTCGACGAAAAAGACAATTTCTGGCAGATGGGCGACACGGGTCCGTGCGGACCCTGTTCCGAGATTCATTACGACCTCGGCCCCGAGGCCGCCGAGCCCGGACGCGAGGACGAACAGTTTCCGCTGGATGGCGGCGGCCGTTTCGTCGAAATCTGGAATCTCGTTTTTATGCAGTACAACCGGGATTCCGCGGGTACGCTGACTCCACTTCCCCGCCCTTCGATCGATACGGGCATGGGACTCGAGCGTATCGCTGCTGTGCTGCAAGGGAAGATATCGAACTACGACACAGACCTGATTCGTCCGATCATCGATCGCGCGGGGGAACTCTGCGGAGTTGCTTATGGATCAGGAGAGCGTACGGACACGGCGCTGCGCATTAACGCCGATCACGCCCGCGCGACGGCTTTCCTGATTCACGACGGCGTGCTTCCTTCGAACGAGGGACGCGGCTACGTGCTGCGCAAGATTATGCGGCGCGCCATGCGTCATGCGCGACTCATCGGAAAACAGGATCCGTACCTTTACGAACTGACCGGTTTTGTAGCCGAACTGATGCGGCCGGCCTATCCCGAACTGATGGAATCGGTGCAGCGAGTGGCGCGCATCGTCAAAGACGAAGAGCACCGCTACGCGACGACTTTCCTTGTCGCGGAAAAAGTCTTTACCGACGAGTTGGCGACTCTCACGTCGAAAACCATTCCCGGTCCCGTTTCATTCAAGCTCTACGACACCTACGGGCTGGCTCTCGATGAACAAGAGGAGATGGCCCGCGAACGCGGCTATGAAATCGACCGCGACGCTTTCGAAACCGAGATGCAACGCCAGCGCGAACGCGCCCGGGCAAGTTGGAAAGGCGGCGAAAAGGGGACGATCGCTCCGGCTTATCAGCACCTTCTACAAAAGGGCCGCACGCGCTTTCTCGGATACGACAATCTCGACGCCACATCGACCGTTACCGGGCTGCTGCTCAACCGGGAACTCGTCGACCGGCTCGAACCGGGAGCCGAAGCCGAACTGGTTCTCGATCAGACGCCCTTTTACGCCGAAACCGGCGGCCAGGTCGGGGATCACGGCGCGTTGCTGAACGCGCATACCGGTGAGCGCGTCGCGACTGTGATCGACACCTATCCCGCCGTGCCTGGCTTGACGGTTCATAAAATCCAGCCGCTTCAGCCGATCCATCCCGGAGACGAACTCCGTTCCGAGGTCGCCGCGCCCGAACGCCTCTCCACGCAGCGGAATCACACGGCGACCCACCTTCTTCAGGCAGCCCTGCGCCAGGTTCTCGGCACGCACGTGAAACAGGCCGGCAGCGTCGTGGAACCGCCGCGTCTTCGCTTCGATTTCACGCACTACGCCGCTCTCGATCAGGCCGAAATCGGCGAGATCGAACGCATCGTGAACGATCAGATTCTGCGCAACACGCAGGTATCCACGAAGATCATGCCGATCGACGAAGCGATCTCCTCCGGCGCCATGGCTCTGTTCGGAGAGAAATACGGCGAAGAAGTTCGCGTGGTTTCCGTCTCGGATTTCAGCAGGGAATTGTGCGGCGGCACGCACGTCTCACGCACCGGCGATATCGGGGTGTTCAAGATCACTTCGGAGAGCAGCATCTCGGCGGGCGTGCGGCGCATCGAGGCCATCACGGGCGAAGCGGCCGTGCATCAGTATCAGCAGACCACCGACGCGATTCATCGAATCGCGAACATGCTCCGCGTGTCCGAGCCCGAACTTGTCGCGCAGGTCGAGCGCATTCTGGAGGAAAGACGCGTCCAGGAACGCCAGGTAGAAGTTCTGAAGACCAAAATCGCGCAGTCGCTGGCCCGCGATCTCGATTCCAAAGCAAAGGACAAGAACGGCGCGCGCTATCTGGTCGCGCAGGTCGACGGCCTCGACCGTCAGCAAATGCGCGCACTCGCGGACACGCTGCGGAATAAATGGAAATCCGCCGCCGTGGTGCTCGCTTCGGCTGAAGATGGCGGCGTTTCGATCGTCGCCGCCGTCACGCAGGACCTCACTAAGAAACTCCAGGCCGGCAATCTCGTCCGCAGCCTCGCGCAGGCTGTCGGAGGAAAAGGCGGGGGACGACCCGATATGGCGGAAGGCGGCGGCAAAGATCCGTCCGCTTTGCCTCAGGCGCTCGCCGCCGTCTCCGCGGAGATTGAGACCAAACTGTGAAGACCGGTTACGACGCCATTGTCATCGGCGCCGGGCCGACGGGACTCGCCTGCGGCATTGAACTGAAGCGGCGCGATGTGGACGCGCTGATCATCGACAAAGGCTGCGTCGTTAACTCGCTGTACCATTACCCGACTCACATGACGTTCTTCACCACTCCGGAACTCCTGGAGATTGGTGACATACCGATGACAAGCCTCAACGAGAAGCCCACACGCACGGAGGCTCTCAAGTACTATCGCCGCGTCGCCGAACACTACAAGCTGAACATTCATCAATACGAACGCGTTAATGCCATTGAGGGAGACGACAACGCCTTCTCCGTTCTGACGGACCGCTGCGTTTATTCAGCGAAGAAGATCGTCATCGCAAGCGGGTACTACGACGTTCCAAACCTGCTGAATGTACCGGGCGAGGAATTGCCGAAGGTCATTCATTACTACAAGGAAGCACACCCTTATTACGATCACGACGTAATCGTCGTCGGCGCCAAGAACTCAGCCGCTATAGCGGCGCTTGAGCTTTACTGGACAGGCGCGCGCGTTACGCTGGTCCACCGCGGCGCAGGTATTCATCACCACGTTAAGTACTGGATCAAACCAAATATCGAAAATCGGGTGAAAAATGGCGAAATAAAGGCGTTTTTTAATTCGCAGATTGTTGACGTCCGACGATCGTCAGTCGCGCTGGTCACGCCCGCCGGCGAAGTCGAAATCCGCAATGATTTTGTCTTTGCGATGACGGGATATAGTCCCGACTTAAAATTCCTTAATAAAACTGGTATCGAGCTGGATCCAGTTACACAGAAACCTCGTACCGACCCTTCCACGCTTGAGAGCGCCCGGAAAGGCGTTTTCCTCGCCGGCGTAATCGTCGCCGGCATGCATACAAACGAGATATTCATCGAGAACGGCCGTTTCCACGGCCACCAAATCGCTCAGGCAATAGCCACTCAACTCCGCTAAGTACTGGGCAATACCCGAACAGTACCCCCTGGTATGGCAATTGCAGTAACGCAACCGACGGTCGGAACACTGAATCAATTGAAGTGGAGACGGTTGGAAATGCTAAACTCGCTGCTCAATGCAATGTTCGGTTGCTCTCATAAGAGAACAACTTTTCCCATTACTCCTGCGCGCCGCTCGCAAATGTCGGGTGACGCTTCGCGCCGCGGAACCTACGTAGTCTGCCTCGATTGCGGCAAAGAGTTCGATTATGACTGGAAGGACATGAAGATCAGTCCGGTCATCATGAAGCCCGCGTCGGCTCCATCGCTCACCGCCATTTCGCGGTAACGTCAAAATTCAAAGCTGTTCCTGCCCGACCGCCCCTTATGGAGAGCGGTCGGGCCACACTTAGTTTTAGACACCGTCGTCTAAACGACACTGCGGCCGCGGAAGAAGTGAATAATTAAACTTACTGCCGCGATAATCAGGAGCAGGTGAATCGCGCCGCCGGTGATATGAAACGCCGCCCACGCGAGCAGCCAGCCAATCAGAAGTACAAAAAACAGAATCACAAAAATAAAATCCGCAATTACCCGCATCCTGCCTTCTCGCGGCGGAGGGGAGCAGTTGAGGCGCCAAATGGGCTCTCTTAAACTGGTACTTCATGCGGATCGCGCTGGGCCAGATTAACCCCACGGTCGGCGGCATTCCCGGCAATCTGGAGCTATGCGTTGATTTCGCGGGCCGGGCGGCTGCGCGGAAAGCCGACCTCATCGTGTTCCCCGAACTCGCGCTGACGGGCTATCCGCCGCGCGATCTGGTACAGAAGCGCGGCTTCATTGAGCGCTCCGAGGCCGCCGTCGAAAAGCTCGCCGCCGCCACGAAAGACCTCCCTCTCGCCATCATCGCCGGCTATGCCGGGCGTTCCCCGTCGAATGCGGGGAAGCAGGCGACCAACTGCGCCGCGATTGTCCGATCAGGAACAGTTCTGCTTCGGCAGGTGAAGATGTTGCTGCCGACTTACGACGTATTCGATGAGGAGCGCAACTTCGTTCCCGGGGAGCGGCAGACGATTTGGAAGGCCGAACACGACGACATAGCCTTGACCATCTGCGAGGACGCCTGGAACGATAAGGAATTCTGGCCGCGGCCGCTCTATCCGCGCGACCCCGTAAGCGAACTGATGCAGCAGGGCGCCAGCATGCTGATCAGCATCAACGCTTCTCCTTATTACCAGGACAAGCGGCGGTTGCGGCACGACATGTTCCGCGCCATCGCCCATCGCTACGGCGTTCCGGTAATCGTGGTCAACCAGGTGGGCGGCAACGATCAGGTGGTGTTCGACGGATCGAGCTTCGTGATGGACCGAACCGGGAATGTAATCGCGTCCGCCGCATCGTTTCGCGAAGATCTGGTAATCGCCGATACAGCGACTGGCGAGGGCGATCACAATGAGGATTTGCCGCACGAATGTGAAGCCATGTATGAGGCGCTCGTACTGGGCACGCGCGACTACATTCGCAAGTGCGGATTTCGCAAAGTGCTCATCGGCCTGAGCGGCGGCATCGATTCGTCTCTGACCGCGGCGATCGCGGTCGATGCCATTGGCCGCGAGAATGTTCACGGCGTCGGAATGCCCGGGCCTTTCTCTTCCGATCACAGCATTTCCGACGCGCGCGAGATGGCGCGCCGCCTCGGTATTCAGTTCGATCTCGTTTCGATCACCAGCGCTTATGAAGAGATGCTGCGTACGCTGAAGCCCGTCTTCGGCGGCCGCGCCTCCGATGTAACGGAAGAAAACATCCAGTCCCGTCTGCGCGGGCTCACGCTGATGTCCTTGTCGAACAAGTTCGGCGCGCTGGTTCTGACGACCGGTAACAAGAGTGAGATATCCGTCGGATACTGTACTCTCTACGGCGACATGTGCGGCGGTCTTGCGGTCATAAGCGACGTTCCGAAGACGCTGGTCTACGAGCTTTCGCGAGTCGCCAACCGGCGGCGCAACAACGCCATTCCCGAATCCGTTTTCGTGAAGCCACCGTCCGCCGAATTGCGGCCGGACCAGAAGGACAGCGATTCCCTCCCGCCCTATGACGTGCTCGACGCTATTCTGCGCCTCTACGTGGAGGACTTTCGCGGCGTCCGCGAAATCGCCGAAGAGTTGCGTTTGCCGGTCGAGCTCGTACGCGACGTCGCGCTGAAGGTTGACCGCAATGAATACAAGCGCCAGCAGGCGGCGCCCGGATTGAAGGTCACATCCAAGGCCTTTGGCATCGGGCGCCGGTTCCCTATCGCCCAGAACTACGTGGAGAACGAATGAACATCCGAATTGCCCTTCCGATTCTGGCTCTTGGGTCTCTTGCGCTGATCTCGCAAACGTCGTCGCCGGAGCGCGTCGGGCTGATGTCCGACGGTGGGTTCCTCCTGAACAGCGGCTGGCGCATCAAACCCGCCGGCGCTCAGATTCCGGTGGAGAGCTTTCCGATGTCGACAGCGGTCACGCCGGATAAGAAGTATCTGCTGGTTCTGAACGGCGGATACAATCCGCCAACGGTGAGCGTCATCGACATTACCGCCGCGAAGGAACTCAGCCGCACGCCGGTGCCCGACGGTTGGCTCGGACTCACGATGACGAAAGCCGGAGACCGCGTGTACGTGGGCGGCGGTTCCCGAGCAGCCGTGTACGAGTTCAGCTTCAGCGAAGGCGCGCTCAAGCCGTCGCGAGTGTTTCCGGTGGTGGCGGAAAAAGATCGAAAGCCAGAGGATTTCATCGGCGATGTGCAACTGGCGCCGGACGGCCATCTGCTTTACGCCGCGGACCTGTATCACGATTCCGTCGTCGTGATTAACCCTCAGTCCGGATATCTGCTCTCGCGCGTCAAAACCGGACGCCGGCCTTACCGAATCGTGTTCCATCCCGACGGAAAGAGCTTCTACGTTTCGAGCTGGACGGACGGATCGATCGGCCGCTACGACGTGGCGTCGGGCCAGCGCCTTTCCCTCACTCGCGTGGCGCCCCACACGACCGACATGGTTTGGAACGACGGTGAGGTAGAAGACCACCCCGACATTAAGGCCCGACTGTTCATCTCCGCCAGCAACACGAATAGCGTGTATTCGCTGGGCGTAAACGAATCGGGGGATCTGTCTCAACTCGAAAGCATCAACTTGTCGCTTACGCCGCGTCAGCCGCTTGGGATGACTCCCAGCGGTCTGGGAGTCAGCGCCGACGGAAAGAAACTGTTCGTTGCCTGCGCGGACGCCAACACCGCCGCAATCGTTGATATCTCGGGCGAGCGTAGCCGCGTCGAGGGCTTCGTGCCCACAGGCTGGTACCCGACCGCGGCGTTTGGCCTTCCGGACGGGCGCATCGGCGTTCTGAACGGCCGTGGGCTTCGGTCATTCGCGAATCCGCGTGGACCGAATCCGCTGGTGCGCACGGAACCGGTACATGAAGGAGTGCCGGCTGTCGAATACGTCGGCCGCATTCAGCGCGGCACGGTCCAGTTTGTCGATTTTCCCGACGACACGGCGATTCGGAACTACACCGCTGAGGTCCTCGCCAACTCGCCGTATCGTGACGAGAAGCTTGACGACCCCGGCGCGCCGGAGGGAAGCGTCGTTCGCGCGGGCGGCCCCATTAAGCACGTGATCTACATCGTGAAAGAGAACCGCACATATGACCAGGTGCTCGGCGACGTCAAGGAAGGCAACGGCGACCCGAACCTGGTAATGTTCGGCGAAAAGGTCACGCCGAACCTGCACAAGATCGCCCACGAATTCGTGCTGCTCGACAACTTCTACGTGAACTCCGACGTGAGCGCGGACGGCCAGAACTGGGCTACGGCCGCCATTGCGCCGGACTACACGCAGCGCATGTGGCCGAACAGCTACGCTGGACGCCGCAAGACCTACGACTATGAGGGCCAGGAGCCGACGAATGCGCCGCCCGCCGGATACATCTGGACCGCCGCCAAGCAGGCCGGCGTATCCATGCGCAACTACGGCTATTATGTGGACAATCGCAAGACGCCCGAGCCGGACGGAACGCAGATTACCTCGGTACGCGATCCGATCCTCGCTCCGGTAACGGATCCGAACTACCGTGGATTCGACCTCGATTATCCGGACGTCGAACGCGCCAAAGAGTTCATCAGCGAACTGCGCGATTTCGAAAAGGCGGGTTCCATGCCGCAGTTCCTGATCATGCGTATGGGCAACGACCACACGAACGGCGCCGCCGCCGGAAAGCTTTCGCCTCTATCCCTCGCAGCGGACAACGATCAGGGCATCGGGATGCTCGTCGATGCCGTGTCCAAGAGCCGCTTCTGGAACGAGACCGCCATCTTCATAGTTGAAGACGACGCGCAGAACGGGCCCGATCACGTGGATTCCCACCGATCGCCCTGCTGGGTCATTTCGCCGTGGGTCAGGCGCGGCACAGTCAACAGCACGATGTACAACCAGGAATCGGTCCTGCGAACTATGGAGTTAATTCTCGGACTTCGCCCTTTGACTACCTATGACGCCGCGGCACGTCCCATGTTCGCGGTTTTCGGGACCACTGCCGGCGCGCAGCCCTTCTCCACCGAGAAGGCGCTCACGCCGCTCAACGTGCTGAATCCGCCGAATACCGCAGCGTCAATCCGCACCAACAAGATGCGTTTTGACGATGCCGATGAAATCGATGACGACGAACTGAACGCGATTCTGTGGTCCGTCATCAAGGGGCCGGCGGCCCCGCTGCCCGTCCCGGTGGCGAGCCGGTTCTCGCACTAAGACTCAGGAAGCCGAGCGGTTCATCTTGCGGGCTGCGTAGCGCGCTCCCAACGCCCCCCCGGCGGCGCAAAGCGCGACCACCACGGCGAACAGAAACGCGAGCGCCATTACCAGCGCGGCGAAGAGCATGGGCGGATCGTTCACGACCTGCTTCAGGTCTGGATTCTGCTTCTCCATCTGGTCGAACAGCTGTTTGCCCGCGAATAATACCGTAACCGTAATGCCGATCGCGTAGCCCAGAAACGTCAGCACTCCCGTAATCGAGCCGAGCCTCGCTCCCGCGCGCACGGTCAGCACGGAGCCTGTCAGCCGCCGGTAAAGAATCACTGCGCACCAGCCCGCCCCGACCCACCAGAGAAACGTAAGCATATTCAGAAACGGCGTCAATTCGATGGGGATGATCACCACCGACATCAGCAGAGCCACCCGCAGCGCAACAGGGTTACTGAAACTGACGGGCAGAGCCGCCGCCTTGAGGCGCGGCGACTCCGGAGACGTTATCGGCTGGCTGACCGGCTCCGCCGGCGTGTCCTCAATCGCCGCGGGCTCGGCAGTGGGCCTTCCGCAGCGATGACAGAACATCGCCCCTTCGACGAGTCTTGTTCCGCAGGTGCAGAATTCCGGCATGATCTGGCACTTTCAGTTTGACATTCCATGGCCTGCGCCGTCCTGGCCTGAAACAGCGACTGGATTTCCGCGCAGAGTAAGCTGGTGAGGAATGACCATTGAGGTTCTGCTTACCGAAGCGGAAATCGCCGACGAGTTTGCGGAGTCGATCGAAGCCCGCGACATCCCTGAGAAGTTCTTTTATTGGAGCCCGGCCTCAGTAAAAGCCTGGCAGACGCTATCGGCGCGTTCAGAGGAGCAGTTGCAGGCCACTTGGGAGACCTTGGCCGCAAAGGCGCCCGATCTTACAAAACAGTTCGGCAAAGGCATGCCCGTAATCAGCTTCGGCGCGGGAGATGGGTCAAGAGATCGGTTGCTGCTGAAATCGCTCGCCAATGCGGGAAGAAACGTCAAATACTTCCCGGTGGACGCGAGCCAGACCCTGCTGGAGATGGCATGCGCCAGGGCGGAACAAGACGATTGCGAGGTACTGGGCATCAAGGCCGATATCTCCAGCCCGATGCACCTGCTGCTCGCCGCCGATGTCAGTGAGGCCCCTCGTCTGTTTCTGATGGTGGGAAATACTCTTGCGGGGTTCGACCCCCTCGAGCAGGCGGTGAATGTCGCGAAATGCATGCACAAAGGGGACATTCTGATTACCGACGCGACGATACACGGTGGAAGTCCGTTGACGCCAAGTGAGGAACAACGCCAATTCGCATTCGCGCCGCTCGTCGCCGCGGGACTGACGACGGACGACGGAGGACTCGAATATGCCGAAAAGCCGGACGACCGGCTCGACGGCTTGTTCATCCTGACGCGCCGCTTCCACACGCTCCGCGATTTGCGGCTGATCGCCGCGGGACGGGACATTCTGGTGGCGCGCGGTGAGCGCATCCTGCTGAATTTCCGTTACCTTTTCTCGCTGGAGGCGATTCGCTGGCTCTTAAACGTTCATGCGGGACTGCGGATCGTCGGCGAGATCCCTGGTGCGCATGGTCATTTCATGACCTTTGTGTGCATTAAACCCTGAATCGAAAGAAGAGGGACCGGCCCCCCGAGCGCCGGTCCCCGCATAGCCGGGTGATCCCGGTCGTTTACCGCTCGCCGTGAACCGTGGCGGGCACGACGGCGGATTTCCCCGCCGCGCGCACGGCCTTGAGGGCGTAGCCCTTTTCGGTGCGCTCAAAGCTGAGCGTATTCCGGTCATCCTCGACATCCGCGCCGGGAGTGCCGAGGATGAGAGCGGTTGCTTTCATGCCGCGAATCGTAAGCAGATGCGCGTCGTTTTCGTATACCGTGTAGTCCCCTGCGGGAAAGCTGGCCTTGCCCGCCGTGAACGCGAACGGTACAGTGACGCGAAGGGGTTCCAGTTCGCCGGCGAAAACGGGCGACGCCGCCACCGACAGACCGAGAGTGGAGGACGCGATCAGCGTCCGAAGCTTAGTGTTCATAGATGTCCTTTCAGGTACGGATTTGCGCTGCCGCGCGGATAAAGCTCGCGCGACCGACTATGCCACCCCGCGAAGTCAGGTTCGCGGGCGGGGTAAATCCAACAAGGGATTGTGAATTTCTGAAAACCGAGGCCGTTTATCTTAATTGTCGTTACATCGACAACCAAGACAAGGACAACGGCGACATCGACAACGATTGGCCGATATTGTCAGGCAACAGCAAAGCATTTCTTCCGCTTGAGTGCCTCTCATGTTTCCAAGTCTAGCGGCGGCCGGCCAAAAAGGCCAATCGGAAATTTTGATCCGGGTTATGGCGTGGCACGCGTAACCCCATTGTTAACAATAATTAACGAGGGCTTATTGTCCGGATTCGGTCGGCGTCTCGGCGGGAACCTCGGCCGTCTTGGTCGCGTGCTCAAACAGGAAATTCAGCGTCTTTTCCGTCTGAATATGCGCCGCAATTCGGTCCATTGTTCCGTTCTCGGTGAGCTTTTTCCGAACAGCGGCGATCGGCTCGCGCTCCTGCCGCGCGATTCGCTCCACTTCGCGGTCCACTTCCTCACGCGTCGCTCCGATCGCTTCGCGCTCGGCGACCTTCGTGAGAATCAGCGATGCCCGGACTTCGCGGAGCGCATCGCCGCGCTGAGCTTCCTTAACCTTCGACCAATCGAGGTTGAATGAGCGCGGGTCGATCCCTTGCTGCTCGAGCGCCCTGAGCCTTTGCTCTACGCGGCTTTCGATCTGCCGGTCGACAAACACTTCCGGTACCGGGAACTCGTTGGCGTCGACAAGTTTCTCGACCAATTTGTCTTTCGCCAGCCGTTGCGCCTCGTTCTGACGCTGCGCCAACAGAGACTTGCGAACCGCCTCTTTGAATTCGTCAAGCGTGACGAAATCGCCCATGTCTTTTGCGAACTCGTCATTCAACTCGGGCAGTTCCTTGCGGCGCAGCCCTTTCACCGCGACGTGGAAACGTACAGTCTTACCCGCGAGACTTTCACGCCCATAGTCTTCCGGATACGTGACATCGAATTCCTTCTCATCGCCCACCGACGCGCCGGTGAGGTTTTCGGTAAAGCCCGGGAGCGTTTCGGGTCCGCCGAGGAGAACCTGCACCTCATCCGACTTGATGCCCTCGTCGGTCCCGGAAAGGCTTTCGAGCGACACCACTGCGTAATCGCCGTTCGCGAGCGGGCGCGGTTCTTCGTTCACATATTGCGCTTTCGTTTCGCGGATCTCTTCGATGCGTTTGTCGACATCTTCGGTAGTAACCTGTGGCTCGGAATAAGGCACTTCGACGCCACGATACTCAGCCAGGTCGAACTCGGGGTAAACCTCGAACTGCGCCTTGAAGCGCAACGGTTCGCCATCGTGAAAATGAACGTCGGAGATGCTCGGCGACCCCACCATGCGAAGGTTCTCGTCCTTTACTTTTGCCTCGAAGAACCGGGGTACCAGGTTCTCCAGAACCTTCTGGCGGATATCGCTCGAGAAGCTCTTTCGCACGAGGGACAAAGGCGCCTTGCCGGGTCGAAAACCCTTCAGATGCGCCTTGCTCTGAAACTGCTCTGTTACCTTACCGGTCTCACGCTCCACGTCCTGCGCAGGGACGGAGATCTCCAACTCGTGCTTGCAGCCTTCCACTAATGCCAATTCGGATTTACCTCGGAATAATTCAGGTCGAAACCTTCAGGATATCAGGACAGCAGGCGTGGTACATGTAAGGGTTTGCCCGCATGCCATTGATTCCAATCGCGTCGCGCGCGGCGGCGTATCGGTGATGGTCCCTCCTTCCGCACCGAAAATCCCGAAGCCACGGACGGTCCACGGCGAAACCGTAATCGACGAATGGTTTTATCTTCGCGATCGTGAGCATCCCGCAACAATCCCCTACATCGAGGCCGAAAACGCATATACGGATGCGGTCCTGCAACCCGCGGGAGACCTGCGGCAGCAACTGTACAACGAGATGGTCGGGCGGATTCAGGAGGACGACTCCACCGTTCCCTGGCAGCTCGGGGACTACGAATATTACTCGAGAACCGAGCGGGGCTGCCAGTATTCGATTCATTGCCGTCGTGCCTTGAATACGGAACGGGAAGAGATCCTGCTTGACTGCAACCAGCTTGCGGCGGGGCACGACTACTTCTCGCTGGCTTTCCACCAGGTCAGCCCGGACGGAAAACGTCTCGCCTACGCGACCGACACGGACGGGTCCGAAGTCTACACTCTGCGCTTCCGCGATCTGGAAACTGGCGAAAGCATTCCGGGCGAAATACGGGGCGTCTACTACTCGGCAGATTGGGCGGCGGACAGCGCCACGTTCTTCTTCACCACTCTGGACGACACGAAACGCCCTTACCGGCTGTGGCGTGTGCGCATTGGTCTGGGTTCGGCGCCCGTTCTGGTTTATGAAGAGTCCGATGCGCGGTTCAATGTCTCAATCCGAAGGACGCGTAGCGGCCGCTACCTGCTGCTGACAGTCGACAGCCATGCGTCGAGCGAAGTTCGTTACCTCAATGCTGGCGCACCGGATGGAGAATTCCGGCTGATCAACGCGCGTCGCGACGAAATCGAGTACTTCGTTGAGCATCACGGGCCCTGGTTTTACATCCGGACCAACGAAAACGGCCGCAATTTCCGATTGCTTCGCGCCCCGGTCTCGGATCCCTCACCCGCGAATCGTGCGGAGATCATCGCCCACCGGACTGAGGTCGCCATCGAGCACGTCGAGGCATTCGAAAGCCATCTGGTTCTGCTCGAACGCGCGGATGCCCTTCCACGACTGCGCATTCTCAACCCGGGCGCCGGAACCGATCACACTGTCGCATTCGACCAGCCCGTTTATACGATCCACGCCGAGCATAACGCCGAATACCGAACGACGCGCTTCCGGTTCGTCTACAGTTCGCCTATCGAGCCGCGGTCCGTCTTCGATTACGACATGGAGACGCGCGAACGCGAGCTGAAGAAACGCGATGCGGTCCTCGGCGGCTTTAGTTCGGACGACTACGCGACCGAACGAATCTACGCCACCGCGTGCGACGGAGTCCGTATCCCAATTTCCCTCGCCTATCGAAAAGAAGCGCGCCTCGATGGGCCCAATCCTGCTTATCTATACGGCTACGGAGCCTACGGAATCGTCACGGAACCCTCGTTCGCCCCGGAGCGGATTTCCCTCCTCGACCGCGGCGTCATCTTCGCGATCGCGCACATTCGCGGCTCAGGCGACCTGGGCAGAATCTGGTACGACGAAGGCCGCCGCATGAAGAAAAAGAACACCTTCACCGATTTCATCGCTTGTGCGGAACATCTGATCGCCCAGGGTTACACATCGCCCGACCGCCTTGCGATCGCAGGCGGAAGCGCCGGAGGTCTGCTCATCGGAGCCGTGCTGAACGCCAGACCCGAACTCTTCCGCGCCGCCGTTGCGCAAGTACCCTTCGTCGACGTGGTTAACACGATGCTCGACGTGGTTCTTCCCCTGACTGTGACCGAATACGACGAATGGGGCAATCCCAACGAGTGGCCCCCATACGAGTACATCCGTTCTTATGCGCCCTACGAACACGTCGAGCGTAAAGCCTACCCCGACATTCTGGCCACCGGCGGGCTGAACGATCCGCGTGTCCCTTACTGGGAGCCAGCGAAGTGGATCTCGAAACTACGGGATCGCAACACCGCCGCAAGCGTGATTCTTCTCAAAACCAATATGGGAGCGGGACACGGCGGGCCCTCCGGCCGTTATCAGAAGATCGCCGAGAAGGCGCTCGAATACGCGTTCATTCTCCCGCGGCTTGCGCCGGACGACGATGCGGCGCATCCTGCCGGATAAACGACGCCAGAACTCCCGCGCCGATCATGCAAGCCGTAAGACACCAAAGGCCAGTCTCATATCCGCCAGTGCGTGTTCGCAGATACCCAAAGCTGTAAGGGCCTACGAATCCTCCAAGATTCCCGAACGAGTTGATCAGACCAACAGCGGTCGCGGCGGCCGACTTACCCAGAAACCCGGACGGAATGCTCCAGAACACCGGCAGATAAGCCTGAAAGCTGAACCCCAAAAGGCAGAGGAACGAGATCACCATCGCCAGATTCGAGCCGGAGAGGATGGCCATCGCCAGACTCACGCCGGCCATCAACATGGGAATAGCCGTGTGGAGCGTGGGCCGCCGCGTGCGCGACGCGAGATAGCCGTTGAACAGAATTCCGCCGATGCTGCAGACGTATGGCAGTACGGTAACGACCGTACGCCAAACGATTGACATGCTCTTCATGTTGTCCGTAATCGACGGCAGGAAAACCAGGATCGCCTGATTGCCAGTCACAATCAGAAAAAACGAAGCTGCCAGCAAAGCCGTGCGAGGCTGCCGCAAGGCGTCCATAATGCCCGTGCGGCGGGCGGCGGTCCGCCGCCGCTCTTCCGCCGCAAGTTCCCCAACCAGCCACTCCCGTTCATCGTCCTTGAGCCATTTGGCCTGCGCAGGGCGGTCCGTGAGGTAGAACAGCGTCACAAACCCGAGCAGCACCGGCGGCAGTCCTTCGAGAATAAAAACCCACCTCCAGCCGGCGAGGCCGTACCAATGAGCCGTCTCAAGAATCCAACGCGAAATCGGCAAGCCAATCACGATCGAAAGCGGCTGCGCGATCATGAACCACGCTTTAGCCCGCGCTCGGTCCTGCTCTCGAAACCAATGAGACAGATAAACGACTACGCCCGGAAAGAAACCCGCCTCCGCCGCGCCCAGCAAAAAGCGCAGCCAGTAAAACTGCTGACGCACACTGAGGGGTACAGGAATCAGGCCGGCGAATCCCGAAAGAGTCGCCACAATTCCCCAGGTGATCATGATCCGCGCCAGCCACCTTCGCGCGCTCCAGCGTTCGACGATCAGGGTCCCCGGGATCTCCAGCAGAAAATAGCCGATGAAAAAAATGCTCGCGCCAAACCCGATCACCTCATCGGTCAGGCTCAGCGCGCTCTGCATCTGTAACTTCGCAATGGCGATGTTCGCGCGGTCGAGGTATGCGGTTACGTAGACCAGAATCAGGAATGGCATCGCTCGCAACGTGACGCGCCGCCGCGTGCGTTCTGCCAGATTGTCAGGACCCATTAATTGTGTGGACTCGGAAACAGCGTATCGCGCCCTAGTAGCCACTGCGGATCGAACCGTCGCTTGACCGCCTTCATCGCCTCGATATCCTCCGCGCGGAACTGCAGCGGCAACAGGTAGGCCTTGCTCTTCCCGAGGCCATGCTCGGCCGAAACCGTGCCGCCAAGTTCCACCGCCTTTCGCGCGAACTCCGTCATCAGCGCGCTCGCGGCTTCCGCCTGCCCCTCTGTCGCTGGAAGCATGTTGGCGTGGACGTGCGCATCGCCAATATGCCCATAGAGAACGTATTGGCCCGGCATCTCATCGTCCAGTCGTTGCCGGTAATACGCCAGCATCTCGCGGTTGCGCGCCACCGGGACTGCATAGTCCGTGCCTTTCTTTTGAAACCCGCGCTTCGACACCGTTTCAATCACGATCTCGGGAAGCGAATGCCGGAATCGGCGGAAGCGCTCACGGTCGCGCGCCGACTCGGAAAACCACGACGCCTCGAGCAGAGCCCCCGCCGATTCCAATCGCTCATCCCATCCGTCGATTTCCTCGCCCTCGATCAGCAGCGCAGCCCTGGCTTGGGCGGGAATCTCTGGATACCGTCCCCTCAGCAGATCGAGCGCGGATGCGCCCACATATTCCAACATCCTGAGGTCGCTCACCGGACGCCAGGCATCCACAGCATCCAGCGCCGCCTCGTCGGAGCCGAAAAAGACGACGCCGGCGAACAGATGAGCGGGTAACGGCAGCAGCGCAATCTCCGCCTCGAACACCACGGCAAGCGTTCCCTCCGAGCCGCAGATCAGATCGATCCAGTCCATCCCCGGCTCCAAACGATACCCTGCCGTTGTCTTGCGGACGTGCGGCAGCGCGATATGCGGAACGTCGAAGTCGATCTTTTCCCCGCGCCGGAACTCAGCGACCGACCCATCCATGAACGCGACGCGCAGCGAAAGAATGTGGCGTCGGGTCGCGCCGAAGCGGAAACTACGCGATCCGCTGGCGTTCGTCGCGATCGTGCCGCCAATGGACGCCGTAATTTCAGTCGGATCCGGCGCGTAAAACTGCCCGGAAGGCGTCGCCGCATCGCGGATATCGATCAGAGTGACCGCCGCGCCCGCGTGGGCGCAGCCTTGGTTCACCTCCATCCGCCGGAACTTTTCCAGCGAAACCACCCAGCCGCCGCGCGCCACCCGGCCGCCCGTCAGCCCCGAACCGGCCCCGATCACCGTTACAGGAACGCCCCGCGCGGACGCCTCGCGCAGCACCGCGGAAAGTTCCTCCTTGTTGGCAGGGATCTTAACGTCGTCCGCCCAGCCGGTAAATCCGGAGGCGTCTCTGACATAGACGGGGTTCACCACCCCATTATTCATGCGGTGTTTCGCCGAGCGTTAAACAGCCGTCCAGACCAGCGCTGCCGCCATAGCGATCAACTGAAGCACAGCGAACACCTGAATGACTCGGTCACGGCGCCGCGCGCGAATCTCGTCGTCAAAAAATTCCGGCTCGTACGGCGTCACGCCGATCGACCGGAGAAAATCGCTGTCCGTAAGCTGCGTCAAAACCCCGGGCCTCGCTTCTTTTTCATCTCGGAAGGCCGTTTCGCCGGCGGCTCCGCGCCAGCCTGCTTCTGCAGCTTTTCGCTGTTGGCGTTTTGCTTCTGCTGCGCCGCCGACCCGCTCTCCACGTCGAGTATCGCCTGGGTTTCGGTTGCCTGTGCGCGCACGCCTTCCCGAACACTATCATTCGGGTTCACGACGACCAGATCACCCTGTGAGAGCCCGGATACGATCTCCGTCGCCGCCCCGTAATCCCGTCCCAACGATACATTCTGCAGGTGCACTGTGCCCTCGACGGTCGTCGCCTTCGGTCTGCCGCTATTATCCTTATTTTTCAGTATTTGCGCACGCTTGACGTCGCGAAGCACGCCGATCTGAGCGCCCTTCGCATCCACGATAAGCGAATCACCCGGCACAAGAATCGGCTGGCTCGCCCTTTGGATCCGAAGCTTTACATCTACGAACATTCCGGGCCGAAGCTTACCTTCCGGATTAGGCACTTGCACCTCTGTGACCAGTGTGCGAGTTGTGGGGTCGAGCGCCTCAGCCGTTCGCGTTACGCGCCCCGAAAAGTCGTGATCGCCGAACTCCGCTGCCTCCACGCGCGCCTCCTCACCCACCGCTACCGACGGGGCATTCGGCTGTGGGACGTTCACATAGGTACGTAAACGATCCACCTGCGCAACGCGAAACAGCAGCGTGGCGCCAGTGCCGATCAGCGTTCCCACGTCGATGTTGCGTAGCGTTACGACGCCCTCAAAAGGCGCGGTGACGCGCTCGAATCCCTGTAACTCGATCAGCCGCCGCAGATTGGCGCGAGCCGATTCTACATTCTGCGATGCCGCGCTCTCCGCCTCCGCCAAGGCGGCGACATTCGATACCTGCGCCTGATAGTTGGCCTGCTGCGTGTCGTTGTCCTGGCGGGCAACCGCTCCGCGTGTTACCAGGTGGTCATATCGCGCCGCCGTCACGCGCGCAAGCTCCTCGTTGGCCTTGCCCTGCTGCAGGTTTGCGTCGGCCTGTTTGAGCGCCGATTGCGCCTGCGCAACCTGTGCCCGCGCCTGCACAACCTGCTGATCCACATCCGGCGCCCCAATGATCGCCATGATCTGGCCTTTTTTTACGTGATCACCAATATCCACAAACCGCTGCGACACATAGCCATCGGCGCGGGCGAGGATGGGAGCGTCAGTAATCGCTTCCGTCGTGCCTGGAAGAATCAGCTCGTCGGTCGGCGCCGATGTCTGCGCGCGAATGAACTTGACCTGAGGCAATGCCTGTTGCTCCTGGCGCGATTCATTGGCAAGCTCCTTCGCGCGCAGATGGCGCGGCAGCCAGCCCAAAAGCGCCGCCAGGATCAGAAGCGCCAGCAATCCCGCCCCGATCAGCCACAAGGTCCGCCCGCGAGGACGCGGAGCCCTGGAGTCGTTTCGGCCGCCGTTCTTCTTCTTGAGTTCCTCGAGCTCCCGGCGCAAAGCCTCGATTTCGGCCAGCAGCCTTTCTTCAGCGGGGGCTTCGATCCGCGGCGGCTCCTCACGAGGCGGCAGGAGTTTCTCATCCGTGTCGATCATGATCCTCCTTCGCGGGGGCGTCTCCCTCATGCTCTTCCTCGGCGATGCGGCGGTCGTAATCGATGGGGGCTTCTTTGCGCAGGTAGGTGTAAATGATCGGCACGACGAACAGCGTCGAAAACGTAGCAAGCGCCAACCCGCCGATCACGGCTCGCCCCAGAGGCGCGTTCTGTTCGCCCCCCTCTCCGAGGGACAAAGCCATTGGCAGCATGCCCAGAAGCATCGCCAACGCGGTCATGCAGACCGGCCTCAGCCGTGTGAAGCCTGCCGAAAGCGCTGCCTCGCGTACATTTTTACCCGCGGCACGCTCATCGTTCGCGAAGGTGACCAGCAGAATGCTGTTCGCGGTAGCCACACCGAAAGACATGATCGCCCCCATGAGGCTCGGCACGTTGAACGTAGTCTGCGTCATGAACAACATCCAGAGCACTCCGGCGAAAGCGCCCGGCAGCGCCATCAGGATGATCGCCGGATCTACCCAGCTCTGGAAATTCACCACCATAAGCAGATAAACGAGGGTCACCGCAAAGACCATTCCCAGCCCGAGCCGCACGAAGGAGCTTTGCATCGTTTCCGCCTGGCCCCGAAGATCGAGTTTGACGCCCTTCGGCAGGTGCGGCCGCATGCCGCTCATAATCTTTTCGACGTCCGACCGCACTCCGCCGAGATCACGCCGATCGACATTTGCGTAAATGTCGAATACCGGCTGCACGTTGTAGTGGTTCACGATCTCGGTGGAGACGCCGCGCTGCAGGCTTGCGATGTTGGAAAGCAGTTGCGCGCTGTTCTGCGGCGCGGACGCGTTCGCATAAGCGGGTGACGCTCCGTTAGGCGCCGCGCCCGTATTGTACGGGCTTCCTTCGGCTGTATCTCCGGTAATCGCCTGAGCGCCCGTGCTCCCGTTCGGAGTCGAGCCGCCGGTCGAAGCGCCGGAACTTCCCAGACTCGAGATAGGCGTCTTAAGCAGCGCGTCGAAGGAATTCACCAGAATCTGCGGAGTTTGCACGGCAACCTGATAATTCACTCCGTTCTGCGGATTGAGCCATTGATTTGGCGCAACCTGCCCGCTGGAACTGAGCGAGATCAGCAGGCTGTTGCTCACGTCGCGTTCGGTAAGCCCAATCTGATTCGCCTTACTCCGGTCGACATTCACCCGAACCTCCGGATAATCGACGATCTGGTGGACGTGCACATCCACCGCGCCGGGAATCGCCGCCATCTTCTTCTCGATATCTTTCGCGATCTTGTAGTTCCCCTGAAAATCCCGTCCCACCACCTGGACGTCGATCGGCGCGGGCAATCCGAAGTTCAGAATCTGGTTCGTAATGTTCGCCGCTTCGAAGGTGAATTCGCAATCTGGGAAACTCTCGCGGAAGCGAGCGCGAAGTTGCTCGTTGTATTTCTCGGTCGGATGGTGGTCCTTCTTCAGTGAGACGAGAATGTCGCCGTCCGAGTCGCCCAACACCGGGTTGTCGCCAAAGGCAAGATTGATGCCGCTGTTCGGCAGGCCGATGTTGTCAAGAATCGTGTCGATTTCATTGGCGGGGATGACCTCGCGCACCAAAGCGTCGATACGCGAAAAATAATGCTCTGATTCTTCGATCCTCGTGCCCGACGGCGGCTGAACATGGAACCGGATCTGTCCGGAGTCGACCGTCGGGAAGAAATCGCGCCCAATGAATAAGGTAAGAACCATCGACCCCGCGACGAAGACGCCGAACACGATCAGGAGCGCGCCGCGATGATCCAGGCTCCAGTCGAGAAATCCGGCGTACCGGTCGCGCAACCGGTCGAAATAGTGGTTGAACTTATGGTGGATCTTCCAGTTCCAGCCGGGAGCCTCCGCCGGTTCTCCGCCTTCTCCTTCGCGATACAGATCCACTTCTTTGCGAAGAAGGTAGTGCACCATGTTCGGAATCAGAGTGCGGGAGAGCAGATAAGAGGCGAGCATCGCGAAGACCACCGCTTCCGCGAGTGGCGTGAATAAAAACCGCGCCGCGCCCACCAATAGCAGCACTGGCACGAAGACGATGCAGATCGAGAGTGTCGAGACGAACGCCGGAACGGCCACTTGTTGAGCGCCATCCAGCACGGCGCGGGTCAGCGGCTTCTTCATTCCCATGTTCCGGTGCGTATTTTCAATTTCAACGGTCGCATCGTCCACCAGAATGCCGACGGCCAGCGCAAGCCCTCCCAGCGTCATGATGTTGATCGTGTGGCCCGTGAGCGCGAGCACAATGAGTGACGTGAGGATCGAAAGCGGGATCGAAATACAAACGATCAGCGTGCTGCGTACGCTGCCGAGAAAGAGCAGAATCATCAGACCGGTCAGCGCGGCCGCGATCGCCCCTTCTCGCAATACCCCGTTAATAGAAGCCCGCACAAACAGAGACTGATCGAAAAGGAACTTCATCTTCAATTCCGGCGGAAGACCGGCTTGAATATCGGGGAGCGCCTTCTTCACCCGGTTGATGATTGAAAGCGTGGATGCCTTGCCGTTCCTGAGAACCGTTAGCAAAGCCCCTCGACCGCCGTCCTGGCGGACGATATTCGTCTGAACCGCCGCGCCATCACGAACCTGAGCCACGTCCTTGATAAATACAGTGGCGCCGTTCACCGTCTTGATTGGCAAATCATTCAGGGCGTCTACGTACAGAGGGCTGCTGTTCACGCGCACCAGATACTCGCGCGTGCCGATCTTGGCAGTACCGGCGGGCAGAATCAGATTCTGAAGGCTCAGCGCGTTCGATACATCCGTGGCCGAAAGTTGCTTCGCATAAAGCGCGTTCGGATTGATATCGACCATGATTTCGCGCGTTTTGCCGCCGTACGGGAGCGGTAATGAGGCGCCCTGGATCGTCGCAAGCTGCGTTCGGACGAAGTTCTGGCCGTAGTCGTAAAGCTGCGATTCGCTCAGTGTGTCGCTGCCCAGTCCGATCTGCAGAATCGGCACGCTGGAGGCGTCGTACTTCAATATGCCCGGCGGAAAAATGCCGGGCGGAAGGGCCCGAAGCAGGGTTTGCATGATCGCGGTCACCTGCGCGATCGCGAGCTCAACTTTCACGTTTGGCTGAAAGAAAACCTTGATCACAGCGACGCCGTTGTAGGACTGCGATTCGATGTGCTCGATGTCGTTGACGGTCGTCGTCATTGCGCGCTCGCTCACCGTGACGATCCGTTTTTCCATGTCATCGGGCGACACGCCGGGATACGTCCAGACCACGCTCACAACAGGAATGTCGATGTACGGGAAGATGTCAACCGGCATGACCAATATCGAGTTCACGCCGAGAATCGCGATGAGCGTCGCCATCACGACGAAGGTAAACGGACGGCGTAGTGCGAGCCGAACGATCCACATGCGGCGCGGTTCTCACTGACGAGCATCAGTCCACGTTCCATGGGTATAAGCGCACGTTGCTTACGCTGCGCCGTCCGGTTTGGAACAGACGCCTTGTTACCTCGAATCGTAGGTTTGAGTCAAACGGCGAAAACAGCCAGCGACATTCTTGTGGAAACGATGCTCGACTCGTTCAGACGCAGCACGAGGAAGCGGCAGCCTTCATGGCCTGCGCCTGGGCCAAGTTCACCGGGAAAATCGGCGCATGCATTGCGACATCGGGACCCGGCGGCATCCGCCTCCTCAACGGCCGCCGCCTATGCCGCCCAAGATCACCGCGGAGCAAGCGCTCCATTTCGCTGAAGCCCTGTCGCGCGGCACGAAGGATGCGGGCAAGATCGTGAGAGATATTGTCTGCGAAAAAATCCGCGAACTCGTTTGAGAGCGGCTAGAACTTAGGGGCGTAGTAACCCTTGCGCGCCCGGACAACCAGGTCCTTGCGCGTTTTCACCTTGACCGCGACAGGATGATACAAACCATCCGTCTTCAGCGGGTCCGGGCGATAGAAGATGTTGTACTGATGGCGCAGCTCGTTCGCGATGTTCTCGAACGACTGATCGAGGTCTTCCACCTTGAACGGAAAGAACGACTGCCCGCCGGTTTCTTCGGTCAGATAACGAAGAACTTTATCGCCATCCAGATCGTCGCGCTTTGTGTTGGTCGAAATCGCGTAGATGACAACATCCGCCTTCTGCGCCATCTCGAGCGCCTGGTCCCGCGAGTATCGGCTGGATGTATCCTCGCCATCGCTGATCACAATCATGGCCCGCCGGAACTTATCGCGCGGCTGGTCCATCATCAGCTTTTCTTTTGAAGCGAAGTAGATGGCGTCATAAAGAGACGTTCCGCCGCCCGGACGCATGCCCTTGATTCCCGCCTCGAGCTTTTTCAGATCACCGGTCAGGTCGGTGACGAGTTCCGCGGCGCTGTCGAAGCTCACCAGTAACATCCGGTCTTCCTTCGGCCGCATTACGCTTTGCATGAAACGAACGGCCGCCTCCTGCTCGAAGCGGAACTCCTCTCGGATGCTGTTGCTCGTATCGACGAGCACGGCGAGCCGAAGCGGGAGGTCGGATTCAGCCGTGAACTGTTGAATGACCTGCGGCTTCTTGCTTTCGACCACCGAGAAATCGTCTTTCCCCAGATCTGTGACGAATCGGCCTTTTTTGTCCGTTACTGTGAACAGAATATTGACCCGCGTGACGTCGAGCGTGATCGTGGTTTGTCCTTCCTGATCGACGGGAGCGGCGGGAGGCTTCGGCTGATTTCCCTGCTGCGCCATCAATGCGATCCCTGCGCACGACAGAGCGCAGAACGGAAGAACTTTCATATGGGCCATTCTATCGTCCGTCGCGGAAGTGTGACAGAGAGCACTTCCATTCGTCCAGTTCTTGGGGTAACGGCGATTCGACCGTCACGAGTTCCTGAGTCGCCGGACTGCAAAATGTCAGCCGATGCGCATGCAGAAAATACCTTCGCCATGCGGACGGCTTCGCGCCATACAGCCGGTCACCCGCGACGGGGTGCCCCAGTGCGGCCATGTGAGCGCGGATCTGGTGAGTCCTTCCCGTGCCCAGACGGATTCGCAGGAATGTGAATCCGTCGAAATGTTCCATAGCTTGCCAGTCGGTGAGCGCGGTCCGGCCCAAGGCAAGACGCGCCGTCATACGGGCGCGGTTTTTCGGATCGCGTGCGATCGGCTTCTCAATCCGGCCCGATCCGGACAGCTTTCCTTCCACCAGCGCCAGGTAGATCTTTTCGACTCGTCGCGAAGAGAACTGCAACGCCAGATCGCGATGAGCGGGGTCCGCCTTGGCCACTAGAAGAACGCCGCTTGTGAAGCGGTCGAGACGGTGAACGATCCCCGGCCTGAGGTCGCCACCGATGCGCGAAAGACGGGCGAACCGATGGAGCAGCGCATTCACAACAGTACCCGAGTGAATGCCGGCACCCGCATGCACCACCATCCCGGCAGGCTTATCGATGACGACGCAGGCGTCGTCTTCGTAGAGAACTGTCAGAGGAATCGCCTCGGGGACAGCCTTCAGGGGCGGCGGTTCGGTGGGTTCGAGGTCGATCCTCTCATCCCCCCGGACGGCGTAGGATGGCTTTCCGGCGCGGTCATTAACAAGGACGCGTCCCGCCTTGATCCACTGCTGGATTCGTGCCCGGCTGAATTCGGGAAGTCGCTCATGCAGCAGAGCGTCCAGACGCTTGCCGCGGTCCGCCCCGCTGGCCGTGAGGATCATGCGACGATGGATTTCGGGTCTCCGCTGCCGTCCCTTTCGCGTCCTGAGTTCTATTTCTCATCGCGCGCCGGACGAACCATAACCTGAATGTTACAGGAAATCTCAGTATCGGGTGCGCGCCAGCACAATCTCAAGAACGTCGCCGTCCGAATTCCGCGGAACAGTCTGACGGTGATTACGGGACTGAGCGGATCCGGGAAATCTTCGCTTGCCTTCGACACGATTTACGCCGAAGGTCAGCGCCGTTACGTGGAAACTCTGTCGACATACGCCCGACAATTTCTTGATCAGATGGAACGGCCCGACGTCGATTCCATCGAAGGGTTGAGCCCCTCGATCTCCATCGATCAGAAGACCACTGGCCGAAGCCCACGCAGCACGGTCGGAACGATAACCGAGATCTACGACTATCTCCGCCTTCTTTATTCCTCGATCGGCGTGCCGCACTGCCCCGTTTGCGGCAGCGAAATTTCACGCCAGACAACGGAACAGATTCTGAAGCATGTGCTCGCGCTCCGGCCCGAGGACCGCATCCAGGTCATGGCGCCCATGGTTCGCGGACGTAAAGGCGAATTTAAAAAGGATCTCGAAAAACTCGCGCGACAGGGATTCGTCAAGGCGCGTATCGACGGCGTCGTTCGATCTCTGGAAGACGATATCAACCTCGACAAACGCCGGAATCACACGATCGAGGTGATCGTCGATCGTCTGCTTGTCAAGCCCGGGATTGAAAAGCGCCTGGAATCCGCGATTGATATTGCGACCCGGCTCGCGAATGGCCTGGTGCTGATCTCGGTGGTAGACGGCGAAGAGCGCCTCTATTCCCGAAAGCTTGCCTGCGTCGAATGCGGTACGAACGTGCCGGAGCCGGAACCGCGATCGTTCTCCTTCAACAGCCCCTACGGAGCGTGCGAGGAATGTTCCGGCCTTGGCAGCACGTGGGCGTTCGATCCCGATAAGATCATCGTGGATCCATCAAAGCCGCTACTCGAAGGCGGTCTCGGCCCTGGCGCCGGATCGAGCCTTGTGACGCATCGGACCCAGGAGGCCGCCCGGTCTCTTCGCGCCAAGCTGAAGGCGCCGTGGGAGAAGCTACCTCGCGAGACGCGCGAAAAGCTTCTCAGCGGATTCAACGGCTTTCCCGGCATCCTCGGGGTGCTTCAGGAAATCTACCGTGACGCGTCGTCGGACTATCGCGAGTGGCTGACCGAGTACATGTCGCCCGTCATCTGCGCGGCCTGCGGGGGCAAGCGGCTCCGCCCCTCGAGCCTGGCGGTCCGCGTTAAGAACGTCTCCATCGCCGAGTTCACCGCCATGCCGGTTTCACGCTCACTGCTCACGGCGCGTTCCTGGCGGTTCAGTGATCGCGAGATGCGCATCGCCGGCCGCGTTGCGGATGAGATCCGTCGCCGCCTCGAATTTCTGGAGTCCGTCGGGCTGCACTACCTGAGTCTGGATCGTTCGGCGACCACGCTCTCGGGCGGCGAAGCGCAGCGTATCCGTCTCGCGACGCAGATCGGAAGCAAACTGCGCGGCGTGCTCTACGTGTTGGACGAACCGTCCATCGGGCTGCACCCCCGCGACAACGATCGGCTGCTGAATACGCTCACGGAACTCCGCGACATGGGTAACACTGTGCTCGTCGTGGAGCACGATGCGGAAACGATCGAACGCGCCGATTATGTTCTCGACCTCGGTCCTGGAGCCGGGCGCCTGGGTGGGGAACTTGTCGCAAGCGGAACACCCGCGGAAATCCGCACGAGCGATCGATCCCTCACCGGCCAATACCTCGCTGGCAAAAAGAACATCGAGATTCCCGCCGAACGCCGCAAAGGCAATGGCGCGTCGGTCCGGATCCGCGGGGCCTCCGAGCACAATTTGAAGAACGTCGATGTCGAATTTCCGCTCGGCCGGTCCATCGTGGTCACGGGCGTTTCGGGAAGCGGCAAATCGACGCTCGTCAACGATATCCTTTACCGCGCGCTCGCCAAAGAGATCTACGGCTCTCACGAAGTCCCCGGGGCGCATCGCGAGATCACGGGCATCGAGAATATCGATAAGATCGTGCGCATCGATCAGGCGCCCATCGGCCGCACGCCCCGCTCGAATCCTGCCACCTATACGGGCCTCTTCTCGCCGATCCGCGATTATTACGCCCTGCTGCCGGAATCGCGGGAGCGCGGCTATAAGCCCGGACGCTTCAGCTTCAACGTAAAGGGCGGCCGCTGCGAAGCCTGCCAGGGAGACGGGCTGAAGCGCATCGAAATGAACTTCCTGCCGGACGTCTACGTGACCTGCGATGTCTGCCGGGGCAAACGCTATAACTACGAAACGCTTCAGGTGAAGTACAAGGGGCACTCGATCGCGGACCTACTCGAGTTGACCGTCGAGGAAGCGCTGCCTTTGCTCGAAACGAACCCGCAGATCCGGCCCAAACTGAAAACGCTTCTCGACGTGGGGCTCGGATACATACACCTGGGGCAGTCCTCGACCACGCTCTCCGGGGGCGAGGCGCAGCGTATCAAACTCGCCAAGGAACTGAGCCGGCGCCAGACCGGAAAGACCTTCTATGTGCTCGACGAGCCCACCACCGGGCTGCATTTTGAGGACGTGCGCAAGCTGCTGGAAGTCCTCCAGCGCCTTGTGGATCTCGGCAATACTGTATTGGTGATCGAGCACAATCTGGACGTGATCAAGAGCGCCGACTGGGTGATCGATCTCGGCCCGGACGGCGGTGAGGACGGCGGTCGCGTCGTAGCAGTGGGAACGCCCGAACAATTGATCCGCGGGCGCAAAGGATTCACCGCGGACGCGCTACGTAAGCTTATGGCCCCGGAGCGCGCCGCTTGAGCCATTACGATATCGGGCCAATGGACCTTACGGGTCTAAACACGATCCCGCTTGCGGAACGCGGCGGGAAGGTGCGCCGCGAGGATTTCGCCCGACCGCATCAGCGCGGATCAGGCATTTCGGCTTTTATCTATTCTCTGCCGCGGATACTCGCGGCGGATATGCTGCGTTCTGTTGTGGACGCGATCGGAAGCGCGCGGGAAACAGGCAAACCGATCATCTGGGGGCTCGGCGGACACGTAATCAAGTGCGGCCTCGCGCCGGTTCTCATCGATCTCATGCGGCGCGGGTTCGTCACGGCCTTCGCGATGAACGGCTCGGCCTCGATTCACGATTTCGAAATTGCGCTGGCGGGTTGCACGAGCGAGGATGTCGAAGCGGTCCTCCCTGGTGGGCGCTTCGGAGTCGCGGAAGAGACGGGACGCGAATGGAACCAGGCGCTGGATCCAACCCTGGGTGTTGGCGAAGCGCTGGGTCGAGCACTCGATCGCTGCGCTGCGCCGGATCATTCAGAGGACAGCATTCTCGTCCAGACGTGGCGCGCCCGCGTACCCGTTACCGTCCACGTGGCGATCGGGACGGACACGCCGCACATGCATCCCGCAGTCGATCCGCAAGCGCTCGGGGCCGCTACGCACAACGATTTCCGCCTCTTCTGCTCTTTAGTCGCACGGCTCAATGGCGGCGGAGTCTACATCAACGCGGGCTCCGCGGTGGTAATGCCTGAAGTCTTCCTGAAGGCCGTCTCCTGCGTCCGCAATCTGGGCCATGACCTGCGCAACTTCACTACCGTGAATCTCGATTTTCTGCAGCACTATCGGCCACGCGTCAACGTCGTCGAGCGGCCCCACGCTCTGGCGGGTGGAAGCGGCTACTCGCTCACCGGCCATCATGAAATTATGATCCCGCTGCTCGCCGCCGCGCTGATCGAGAGGGCCGATGCGGGCTGAGCCGATGGCACGCGAAGAAGAGTTCGACACATCCGCCGCGCCTGTCGTGCTGGCCGAGCCCGAGACTCCGTTCTGGGGCTTTGGAGAGGTGTTTCTTTCCGTTGCGATCTTTCTCGTGGCCGTATGGCTCATCGCCGGAGTGGTCGCAGGCGCGATTCACGACTCGGCGAAGCTCGGATATTGGGTGGTTGCTGAAGAGTTCGCGGCATACGTTGTGTTGTTCGGGATTCTTAAGATCCTCTTCCAAATGCGCGGGCATCCCCTGTTCGAATCGTTGGGATGGGTGCGGCAGCCGTTCAGCCCCTTGTACCTTGCCGTTATCGGATTCGCCCTCGTGCTTGTGAGCTTCGCGCTCCAGGTACTACTCAGAACCCCCGATGTCGAAACACCGTTCTCGAAGATGCTCGACAGCGGATTTGCCAGCCGCCTTGCGATCTCGCTCTTCGGCGTCACGATTGCGCCCATTGTCGAGGAACTGCTGTTCCGGGGGTTCCTGCAGCCTGTCCTGGTGAGCGCGGCGGGGGTGTTTCCTGGCATTCTCGCGACATCCGTTCTTTTCGGGGCTGTACACCTGACGCAGAACGCGGGTCTCTGGCAAGCGGGTCTGACCATCACGGTCGCGGGATTCGTCTTCGGCGTAGTACGCCACATATCCGGCTCCACGCGCGCTTCATCGATCGTTCACATCGCATATAACGTAGTGCCGTTTGTTCTAACGCTTGTGTTTCCCAATTCCCGATGATCGAAACCATTCAATGGACCGACGACGGCGTCGTCATGATCGACCAGACTTTGCTCCCGGCGAAGGAGGAGTTCTTTGTCTGCCGCAATTACAAGGACGTGGCACACGCGATTCGCGCGATGGTGATTCGCGGCGCTCCTGCGATCGGCGTCGCCGCCGCTATGGGGATGGCCATCGGAGTCGCGCAGGCCGATCCCTCCGATCTGGACGCGCAGATCGCGACGATCTCCGCGGAACTTGCCGGTACGCGCCCCACAGCAGTGAACCTCTTTTGGGCGATTGATCGCATGAATCGGGTCTATCGCGAGAACCGGCATCTCGATTACGAGCAACTGCGCGACCGGTTGATCACCGAAGCTAAACTCGTCCGCGAAGAGGATATTGAGATCAACACAGCCATCGGCCGTCACGGCGCGTCATTGATCCCCGACGGGAAAACAGTCCTGACCCACTGCAATGCAGGGGCTCTTGCGACAGCAGGTTACGGAACTGCGCTCGGCGTCATCCGCGCAGCAGTGGAGTCCGGGAAGAAGATCGACGTTTTCGCGGATGAGACTCGTCCATTCCTCCAGGGCGCCCGCCTAACCGTCTGGGAACTGCAGCAGGACGGGATCGACGTCAAGCTCATCACCGATAACATGGCCGGTCACTTCCTGCACTCGGGGCGAATCGGCTGCGTGGTCGTGGGGGCCGACCGCATCGCCGCCAACGGCGACGTGGCCAACAAGATCGGCACTTATTCGGTCGCCGTGCTGGCGAAAGAGAACAACGTTCCCTTTTACGTCGCCGCGCCAATATCCACGCTCGATCTCACGCTTGAGAGCGGCGACGGCATTCCGATCGAGAAGCGCGCGGCGAAGGAAGTAACGCACGTCTTCGGCGTACCGGTCGCGCCATCGGAAACGGCGGTGGAAAATCCGGCCTTCGACGTGACGCCCAACCGCTATGTGACGGCGATCATTACCGAGCACGGCGTTGCGCGAGCGCCGTACGATAAGTCGCTGCGAGCGCTGGCGGAAAACCCGCAACGTTAAGATAAAGACGTGCCCCCCGCGCAAGGGATAGACGTCCTGCCTGAAGTGTCTCCTGCGCCCGAAGCGCCTACGTCGCCGCTCGACGCCCGGCTTCAGGCTCTGCTCGCGACCCTTCAGGCGAACCGCCCCAAGGACGATTTCGGGCCTGTAGAGAAGGCATACCGGTTCGCCGCTAAGTACCACGCAGGCCAGGTGCGCGCATCGGGTGATCCTTATCTTGCGCATCCGCTGGCTGTCGCCGAGATCCTCGCCGACATGCGAATGGACGTCGTCAGCGTCGTCACCGGCCTTCTGCACGACATCGTCGAGGACACAACCGTCAGCGTCGCCGACATCCAGAAAGAGTTCGGCGAAGAAGTCGCGCGGTGCGTCGATGGCGTCACCAAACTAAGCAAGATCGACTTCTTCTCGTCCGAGGACCGGCAGGCGGAGAGCTATCGCAAGATGCTCCTCGCGATGGTGAACGATATCCGGGTCATCCTCGTGAAGCTCGCGGACCGCCTGCACAACATGCGAACGCTGGGCGCGCTGAGCCCGGAGCGGCGCGAGCGGATCGCGCGGGAGACGCTCGAGATCTATGCGCCCATCGCACATCGCCTCGGCATGGGCAAGGTGCGCGGCGAACTCGAAGACCTGGCGTTCCGCTATCTCGACCCCGAAGCGTTCGCAGAGATCTCGAACACGATCGAGAGCCAGCGCACGGCGAACGAGGCGTTCGTCGAAAAGATGCGCCGCACGGTGGAAGCGGAGCTGCGCCGAGAGGGAATTCCGGCGCGCGTCGAAGGCCGCGTGAAGCGAGCCTTCTCCGTCTATCAGAAGCTCAAACGGCAGAAGATCTCGATCGATCAGGTGTACGACCTGTTCGCGCTCCGGATCATCACGGATTCGGTGAAGAACTGTTACGGCGCGCTCGGCGTGATCCACAATGAGTGGCGCCCGGTGCCAGGGCGGATCAAAGACTTCATCGCAATTCCGCGGCCCAATCTGTATCAGTCCCTGCATACGTCGGTCGTCGGCCCTGAAGGGAAGCACTGCGAAATTCAGATCCGTACCGAGGAGATGCACCGCATCGCGGAAGAAGGCATCGCCGCGCACTGGAAGTACAAGGAAGGCAAACGCGGCGCACAGGACGATCAACGGATCGCGTGGCTGAGGCAGCTCGTCGAGTGGCAACAGGAGATGCGCGACCCGAGCGACTTCAACTCGACCCTGAAGCTCGATCTCTATCCGGAAGAGGTCTATTGCTTCACCCCCAAGGGCCGCGTGGTTGTGCTACCCGCGGGAGCGAGCCCGATTGACTTCGCTTACGCAGTGCACTCCGAGGTCGGCAACACCTGCATCGGCGCGAAGATCAACGGCCGCATCGTGCCGCTGCGGTACATCCTGAAGAACGGCGATATCGTCGACATCCTAACGCAGTCGGGCCATCAGCCGAGCAAGGATTGGCTCGCGATCGTCAAGACTTCGCGAGCGCGCAACAAGATCAAGCACCTGATCAACGCCAACGAACGTGAGCGCGCGATCGAGATCGGGCAGAAGTACCTGGAGAAGGAAGCCCGTCGCCTGGGAGTTCAGCTTGCGCGTATCCAGCGGACTGAGCTGGAGCGCGTGTCGGCCGAATACGGGATGGGCAAGGTCGAGGACCTTTACGCCGCCCTCGGATACGGCAAGTTCTCGGCGCGCCAGGTGCTGCAGAATGCCGCTCCCGACGCGCTTGTGGAAGAGCCGGCTGCTCCGGCGCCGCAGACGGAAGCGCCCGCGCCCGGTCAGCGCAAGGATGACGACTCGGTCATCAAGGTTCACGGCCTGGAAGACGTGCTGGTCTACCGAGCCAAGTGCTGCAATCCGATCAAGGGCGATGCGATCGTGGGCTACGTGACGCGCGGCAAGGGAATAGCGGTGCACTCGCGCGCCTGCCCCAACGTGCAGAACCTGATGTACGACTCCGAGCGCAAGATCGAAGTCGAATGGGAGCGCAACACGAAGGACACGTTCCCGGTGCGGATCGTGGTCCGTACGGACGATCGTCCCGGTCTCCTGCATCAGCTCACCACCGTATTGGCGAACGAGAACACCAATGTCCGCAGTCTGGAAGCGAAAGCGGACTTCGCGAGCGGCGATGCGGCATCGGTCGAGATGACGGTTGACGTTCGCGACAAGAAGCAACTCGAAAAGCTCTGCCTAGCGATGCGCCGCATCTCCGGTGTGCGCGACGTAGAGCGAACAAACCATACATGAACCGCAACGACCCTGAACACATCGCGGTCTCGAAATCCAAGGGCATCGAGATCGACTGGAAGGACGGCCATCACAGCTCGTACGGCGCGACCTACCTGCGCGACTGGTGCCCGTGCGCAAGCTGCACCGGCTCCCACGGCACAGAGCCGCGCAAGAAGAGCACCGAACAGCCGGCGAACCCGTTCCAGATGTACACGCCGAAGCTGAAGATGCTGAACATCGAGCCCGCAGGCAACTACGCGATCCGCATCGCCTGGAATGACGGTCATGACACGGGCATTTACTCGTATGACCATCTGCGCGAGATTTGCCCGTGCGACCAATGCAAGACGGCGAAGCAGACCGCATGAAGAGGGTCGCGATCGTCGAGGACGAGGTGGAACTCGCCACCCTGATCGACTACAACCTCTCTCGCGGCGGTTTCCAGACGCGCGTGTTCAGCGGCGGCGACGATACGCTGCGCGGTCTCGAAGCCTGGCAGCCCGATCTCATCGTGCTGGACGTAATGCTTCCCGGCCAGGACGGCTTCGCGTTGTGCCGACGCATGCGGCAGGGCGAGAAGCTCACGCGCACGCCGATCATGTTCCTGACGGCGCGGTCTGATGAAGTCGACCGTGTGCTCGGGCTCGAGATCGGCGGCGATGACTACATGACCAAGCCGTTCAGCCCCCGCGAGCTGGTGGCGCGGGTCAAGGCGCATCTGCGGCGCAGCGAGCCGGAGGCTCCGCCGAAGCCGTCGGAACTCAACGTCGGCGCGCTTCGCATCGACCTCGGCGCGCGGCGCGTCTATCAAGGCGATCGAGAGATCGAACTGACGTCAACCGAGTTCAAGCTGCTGGAGTTCTTCGTGGCGCACCCGGGGCGCGCCTGGTCGCGCGACCAATTGCTCCGCGAGGTCTGGGGCGAGCAGCACTTCGTCACGCCGCGGACAGTGGACGTGCACATCCGCCGTCTTCGGGAGCAGATCGAGGAGAAGCCCGACGAGCCCGTCTGGCTCGTGACGGTGCGTGGCTTCGGATATCGGTTCGAAGCCCCGAAGAATCAGGCCGTCCAGCAGTAGTCGGCGATGGCCTTTTCGGAGGCGCTGTCGCTGTCGAGCAGGCGCATCAGTTCGAGCTGGAGCGCGGTGACCATGGCTTCCCAGCTCGCTCCGATCACGTCTTCGGAGACGCCCACGGTAGACCAGCTTCGCTGGTGATCCGACCATTCGACCAGCACGCGAACCTTGGCAGCGGTGCCTTTGCCGGAGTCGAGAACGCGGACCTTGTAATCGGTCAGGCGGACTTCGCTTACGCCGGGCAGCGAGGAAAGACACTTGCGAAGGCAGGTGTCGAGGGCGTTCACAGGCCCGTGACCATGCGCGGTTTCGATGTGGTCGCCGGCGCGCGTGCCGATACGGACCGTGGCTGTAGCGCGGGTCTGTTTCGCTCCGCCGCCAACGATCATCACTTCGTAACCCTGGACATCGAAGAACTGCGCGCCGAGGTTAAGCGCCTGGCGGATGAAGAGTTCGAAGGTACCGTCCGCCGCCTCGAGGTCGTAGCCCTGATATTCGGCTTCCTTGACTCGGTCGACAAGGGCGCGCCGCGCGTCAGCCGCGAGACGGTCCGCGAGGTCCGGGTACTCGCGCAGCATGTAGTCAACGTTGCTGCGTCCGGCGAGGTCGCTCACGAGAACGCGCTGGCGGTTACCGACGACATCGGGCGAGATGTGTTCGTAGGTTGAGGAATCCTTCAGGACCGCGCTGACGTGAATGCCGCCTTTGTGGGCAAAGGCGCTTTGGCCGACGAACGCCTGGCCGCGCGCGATCTGAAGGTTCGCCAACTCCGCGATGTAGCGGGCGGTGGCGGTGAGCTTGCGAAGATTCTCGGCGCCAATGGTTTCGTGGCCGAGCTTCAATTCGAGGTTGGCGATGACGCTTCCGAGATTGGCGTTTCCGCAACGCTCTCCATAGCCATTGAGGCAGCCCTGCACATGGGTCGCACCTTCGCGAACGGCCGCGAGCGAGTTGGAAACGGCGACATCGGAATCATTGTGCGTGTGGATTCCGATCACGCCATCGAAGCGCGCTCGGACATCGGCCACGATCTGGGACAGGAACTCGGTCATAGTGCCGCCGTTCGTGTCGCAGAGACAGAGCACGTCGGCTCCGGCGGTCTTGGCGGCTTCCAGCGTTTGAAGCGCGTATTCGCGGTTGTTGATGTAGCCGTCGAAGAAGTGCTCGGCATCGTAGACGACTTCCTTGCCGTGCTTCTTCAGGTACGCGACCGTCTCCGAGATCAGCTTCAGGTTGTCTTCGAGCGGAATGCCTAACGCGCGGTGAACGTGGTAATCCCAGGTTTTGCCGAAGATGGCGACGACCGGCGTGCCCGCATCGACGAGCTCGCGCACGTTGCGGTCTTCCTCGACCGGGTTCCTCGCGAAGCGCGTCGAGCCGAACGCCGTGAGCTTCGCGTGCTTCAGCTTCAGCTTCAGGGCGCGTGCGCGCAGGAAGAATTCGCGATCCCGGGGGTTGGAACCCGGCCATCCGCCTTCAATGTAGTCGATTCCCAACTCGTCGAGCTTCTGGGCAATGGAGAGTTTGTCCTCCACCGAGAAGGAGACGGCTTCGCCCTGCGTGCCGTCCCGGAGCGTAGTATCGAATGTTTGAATGCGCATGGCCGGTTTGTTTCAGGCGGTTGTTGGTACGCCCTGTTCTTTCTTCTTTTTGAGGAAGGTCATCATCGAGCGGAGCTCTTCACCAACCGTTTCGATGAGCTGACCGTGTTGTGATTCCCGCATCTTCAGGAAGCTGTGACGGCCGGACTTGTTTTCGCCGATCCACTGCTTCGCGAATTCGCCGGACTGGATTTCGGCGAGGATGCGCTTCATTTCGGCGCGCGTCTCATCATTCACGATGCGCGGACCGCGCGTGTAGTCGCCATATTCGGCGGTGTCCGACACCGAGTAGCGCATGTAGTTGAGACCGCCTTCGTAGATGAGGTCCACGATGAGCTTGAGTTCGTGGAGGCACTCGAAGTAAGCAATCTCCGGAGCGTAACCGGCGTCGACCAGCGTCTGGAAGCCTGCGCGGATCAGTTCAGCGGTTCCACCGCAGAGAACGGCCTGCTCGCCGAAGAGGTCGCTTTCGGTCTCTTCGCGGAAGGAGGTTTCGAGAACACCGGCGCGCATGGAACCGAGACCGGTCGCATAGGCGAGAGCGTTCTGAAGCGCCTTGCCGCTCGCGTCCTGCGCGACGGCGACGAGCGAGGGAACGCCTGACCCTTCGGTGAAGACTTCGCGGACGCGATGACCGGGCGCCTTGGGGGCAACCATGGAAACGTCCACACCAGAGGGCGGCTTGATGGCTCCGAAGTGAATACTGAAGCCATGCGCAAACATCAGGGTCCTGCCGGGGGTCAGGTGCGGCGCGATGTCCTTCTCGTAGAGGTCCGCCTGGATGTGATCCGGGGTGAGGATCATGATCGTGTCGGCGACCTTCGCGGCTTCGGCGGTGTCGAGCACCGTGAGCCCCGCGGACTTCGCCTTCGCGACGCTCTTGCTGTTCGCGGGCAGGCCGACCACAACGTCAAGGCCGGAATCGCGAAGGTTCAGCGCGTGCGCGTGCCCCTGGCTGCCGTAGCCAATGATGGCGATCTTCTTGCCCTTAAGGGGCTCGATGTTTGCGTCTTTTTCGTAATATCGTTTGATCATTTAGAGAGTCCTTT
>Ga0126381_100000207_pt1 | contig 65712 bp, 61 predicted proteins | sample PanSoiMetPlot_28_FD_96465 | JGI IMG/M metagenome (GOLD analysis project Ga0126381, IMG submission 96465) | Tropical forest soil microbial communities from Panama - MetaG Plot_28 | ecosystem: Environmental > Terrestrial > Soil > Tropical forest > Bulk soil | place: Panama | collected 2016-02-17 | reverse complement strand
GGCATCATGCTCCCTACGGTGCCGCGCCACCCGGTATTTTTCGGCGGGGTCGTCGCGCCTCTGCTCTGGAGCGGGCTGCTTTATGCGTCGCTCAAGGTAATAAACCCGGTGCTCGACGCTCGAATCGAATGGGGCTGGTTCATCCTCTGCCAAATCGGTTTCGGAGTGACGGCAGGATTTGTGGTCTCCAGTTCGGAACGGATCCGGACCTTTCAGCATTTGCCGTTTGCGGCGCGCATGGGGATCGAGGCGCCCGGCATCGTGCCGCGCAAGGAGTCCGAATGATCGGCTGGCGCGTTGTGGTGGTGGCGGCGTTGATTCTCAGCGGAGGTGTGGGCTGCGACTCGCTGCCCGGGAAACCCAGGCAGTCCGACCTGCCGCTGAGTCCTGACCAAGTCAAGAGTTTCGCGTCGCTATACGGTCAGAGCTGCGCCGGATGCCACGGCGCCGAGGGCACGTTAGGCGCGGCCTATCCAATGGCCAACCCGGTTTACCAGGCCCTTGTGGACGACGCCACGATGACGCGTATTATCAGCCAGGGTATTGAAGGCACGCCGATGCCGCCGTTCAAGCAGGGTGCGGGCGGCTACCTGACCGCCGAGCAGGTTGGGATTTTGGTCACCGGGATGCGGCAGAGATGGAAGACGGGCGGGCCGCTCGCGGGCGCGCCATCCTACAGCGGCGCCACGGGCGATCCGCAGCGCGGCGCGCAGGTATTTACCCAATCCTGTGCTCCCTGTCACGGCTCAAACGGGAGCGGTGGACCCAAGGCTCCCTCAATTATCGATCCATCATACCTGATGCTGGTCAGCGATCAGGCCTTGCGCACCGTTGTCATCGCGGGACGCCCCGATTTGGGACAGCCGGATTGGCGCGGCTATCCGTCGGGACAGCCTCTGACAGCGCAGCAGATTAGCGATGTAGTCGCGTGGTTGGCCGCCAAGCGCCCCCACCTGGCGCCTGGCTCCAACGGCCAAATCCACGACGACGGGAGACCACAGCCATGAGCGAGAGCGCCACAGCACCGCCAAGTGCACGGCCAACACCAGGTCCACAATCAACGTCACCTGGCGGCGAATCAACCACGCGGCGCGGCTTTTTGCTGCGCGTGGGGCTTGCACTCAACGCGCTGGCGATCGCCGCCCTGGCAATTCCGGTTGTAGGCTATATCGCCTCGCCGATGAGAAAGTTCGTCTGGCTGTCCTGGATCTCGTTAGGTCCGTTGGATACCTTCCCGGAACATCAAACGCGCCTGGCAACCTACCGAAATCCGTACACCAAGCCCTGGGACGGAGCGACCGCCAACATCCCCTGTTGGGTGCGGCGTGAGTCCGGCGAGACGTTCCAGGTGTTTGCCATCAATTGCACGCATCTGGGATGCCCGGTGCGATGGTTTCAGGAGTCCGGATTATTCATGTGCCCCTGCCACGGCGGTGTGTACTACTCCGACGGACAACGCGCGTCCGGCCCGCCGCCGCGCGGCCTGTACCAGTATCGTCACAAGGTGGAAAAAGGCCAATTGTGGGTCAGCGCCGGTGAGCTGCCGACCCTGGGCGAACCCTTGGCATGATACATACGTTTGTAGGAGAAGGTCCGCGATGCCGGTGAAACAGCTTATAAAGGACGCGGGAGCATGGCTGGACCATCGCCTGCAAATCAGCGGCACCATTGTCGAGACCGCTGAACATCCGGTGCCGCGCAGTTCGGCCAGTTGGTGGTACGTGTTCGGCAGCGCCACCTTGACCGTGCTGATTATGCAGATCGTCACCGGCATGTGCCTGGCGACGGTCTATGCTCCAACCGCGGACCGTGCCTGGCAAAGCCTGATCTACCTCAACTATAACCAGCCGCTGGGATGGTTCATCCGGGCGCTGCACGGTTGGGGCTCCAATTTCATGGTCGGCCTGGTTTGCATCCACATGGCGCAGGTTTTTCTGTTCGGCGCGCACAAGTATCCGCGCGAGCTGACCTGGATCGCCGGCGTGGTCCTGCTGCTGGGCACATTGGGAATGGCGTTCACCGGGCAGGTGCTGCGTTTCGACCAGGATGCCTACTGGGGCTTGGGAATCGGCGCAGCCATAGCCGGCCGCACTCCGATCATTGGGCCGCGCGTGGTGGACATGATCCTGGGCGGCCCGATTATTGCCGGCGAAACGGTGTCGCGCTTCTTCACCATGCACGTATTCGTCATCCCCGCCTTGCTCCTGGCCTTCGTCGGCCTGCATCTGTACCTGGTGCTGAAGCTCGGCATCAATGAATGGCCGATGCCCGGACGGATTGTGAGGCGCGAAACTTACCTGGCGCAATATCACGAACTGGTCAGCAAAGACGGCGAGCCGTTCTTTCCGTACGCGGCGCAAAAGGACCTGGTCTTCGCCGGGTTGATCATCGCGGCGCTGGTGATAACCGCCGCAGTGATGGGTCCGATTGGTCCCAACGGCGAGCCCGACCCCGCGATCATCCAAACCGTGCCGCGCCCCGATTTCTTCTTCCTGTGGCTCTTCGCGGCCTTTGCCCTGCTGCCGCCATGGACCGAAACGTTCCTGATGCTGGTCGGACCGGTGGTGGCCATTGGGCTGTTATTCGCCATTCCGTTTATCTCGGGAACCGGGGAGAAGAGCTTTTGGCGGCGTCCTTTCTCGGCCATGATCCTGGTGCTGACGTTCATGACGATCGGAATCCTGATTTATCTGGGAACCTTTTCGCCTTGGTCGCCGCAGATGGAAGCGTGGAGCGGGACGGCCACTCCAGTGGAATACGTTAAGGGGCGCAGCCCCCTGGAACTACAGGGCGCAATCCTGATTCAGAGCAAGCAGTGCCGCAACTGCCATTCGCTGGGCGGCGAGGGCGGACAACGCGGTCCAGCGTTGGACGGCGTTGCGACCCGGCTGACCCCGGACCAAATCGTGCGCCAGATTATCCAGGGCGGCGGCAACATGCCGGCCTACGGAAAGAATCTGAGCCCGGCCGAGGTCAATGCACTGGTCGCCTTCCTGGAAACTATGCATCCCGTAAACGAACCTCCGGCACAAAACTCGGCAAAGCCGGCGGTGCCCGGGAGCGAATAACCCGCCTTTCAGTTCTGCCGCTTTTCTGTTGGCAGTTAAAAGGAGCATTCCATGGAATTCAAACAGGCAGTCGGTGGTCGCCGAACCATCCGCTATTTCAAAAGTTGGCAACCGGTCGAAGCGGCGAAGATTCAGACGATCCTGGAGGCTGGACGCCTCCAGTCCCAGCACGGCAACGCCAAGTTGATTCGCAAGGCGGTGGTAATTGAACGCGGTAAGACCAACGATACCGTCCGCGACGCGCTGATCGATGCGATGTACAATCAGCCCCACGTTCAGCAGGCGCCCGTGTTTATTGTCTGGGCGATTGACATGTCCGGATGGGACAGCTTGCGCGACGCCTTGACGGAATTGATCGAAGTGCGCGCCCTGAACTCAACTCATGGCTGGAGCAAGGAGTTTATCGAGACGGCGGTAATTCCCAACGCGGATTTCAATGTGATGGCGGGGGATCACATCTTCGCGGAATGGCTGAGCGCTTTTGAATGCGGCCTGGCGGTTGGTTCCGCGCTTTTGGCGGCGATCGACGAAGGCTTGGGAACCGCCTTGGTTACCGGCAGGCGTGCACAAATTCGTGAGGTTCTCCATATGCCACCGTTCGTGACGCCAACCCAAGTTCAACTGGTCGGCTATCCGGCGGAGTCGCCCAACGCCGGCGGGCAGCGTCCGTCCCCTCCCTTCGAGAATCTCTATTTTAGTGGAAAGTGGGGTGTTCCTCTAAAACCGGACCCCGCCGTCACCGCGCAGCTCAAGACGGCCGGTATGCTTCAGGAGCAAGCACCCGCGCGATGGCGCGCCGATGAAATTCGTGCGCTGGCGCAGTTGTTCGGATTGCCGGAATAGGATCATTCAACGACCCGGACGCCCGGCCCTTTCCCTCGACCAGGCACGCCCATGACAGAGCAGGAATTTACCGCTTGCGTGGCGGTGCAAAAATATCTTGCGGAACTCGCGGGTAAGGGCCTGACCGAGGCGGAACAGTGGGAGCGACTGGTGACTCTGAAGGAATTCTGCGAATTTGTGAACCGGACTCCAGATGAGATGATCGCCGAAATTTTCAACGTCGAAACGCAAAAGTACAAGAAGCGCAGTTTCTACACAGAACGCGTCAAAGAGTTCTCCGGGCAGATTTCCGGAAACTGGAGCGTACGGACCGCACGCGGCAACGTCATTCGCGGGTTTTTCATCGCAAACGGCCGCAGGCTTCCGAACGAAAAGCCCGACTGGCTCTAACCCCAAGCTCGCCACAATGATCACCCACGATCGAAATTCCAACTCCAGCACATCCATCGACCGCTGGTGCCGCGGGTTGCTCCAGGTCACAGGATGCTCATTGGGCGAGATAGCTGAGAGACTCGATGTACTGCGGAAGTTTTGCGCTGGGCAAGGGATAACACCGGAGGATATGATCGAAGAATGTCGTCACGGCCCCGATGGGATGGCACAACGCGCATCCTATCTGCGCGCGGCACGTGAGAGCGAAGCAAACCTTGTAGTCCAGAGTTTTCTGGTCCACAACGGCATCAATGTGTTCGGCGACCTTGTCTGCATGCCCGCCACGACCGACGCCCTTATCAGAGAGCAAGGCGAGCAATGGAAGCCTTCGCGATCATAACGCCTTCCTGTCACTTACGAAGAGCCTCGAGGCTGCGGGCCGCTCGTTAAGTGCCGAGCGGCCCGCTTCCGTTGCCCGGCCTCGCGTGCCACGTTCAAGCAGCCAAGGCACGCGAATACATCTTAAACAATCAGCTCCCGGAACCTGGCCCAATCGTAACTGAGGCGGTGCCGCTGCCGGAGTCTATGCTGTTGACCTTTATGCTGTAGGCGGATTCCGTCAACGTCTGGCCGGCAAGGATCGCACCGGGTTTGAACGGCCCTTCCTTATCCATCAGGAAGGAATACGGATTCACAGTCGGCTCGTAGAAGTGGAGCAGCACCGCGTTTTGGGGAATTCCCGCATCCCATCCGTCTTTCTGCCGGTACTCCAATGTGACCGCGATGGGCAGAAAAGGCAGCGGTATCTGGACGGCAAGGTCGCCGGAACCAACCGGATGACTGAGCGCGTTGAGGACGAAGGTGGCCGGCGGATCGCCGATGTTGTAGCTGGCGATTCGCGACGCAGGAATCCAACCCATTTGCAGCAGGTTAGGAGCGTTTACACCAGGTCCGGCGGTGTTGTTCCCACCCGGTGTTATGAAGTTGGTCTCCGTAAACTGATAGGTTGCCAATGCACTCATGATATCCCATGGATCGCAGTACTCGCCGGGCGCTCCCCCGCAGCTATTCCCGGCATCATCGAATGAATGGGGGAAGCCCAAACCGTGACCGATTTCATGTGCCGCGAAGGCCGTGAACAAACTGTCCGGATCGAACACGACACATCCCAGGTTGTAGTTGCTGCCCTGGATTGACAGGTTGCTTTGACCATCCCAACAGGCGCCCCCGTCGTTTCTCTGATTGGTGACTATGACGATTCCCCAGTAATGACCAAAATCAATGTCCGCGGCGTCTGAAGGCGGTATGGAATTGACACATGCCTGCACTCGCTGGTAGCGGTTTCCAGGGCCGCCGAAGTCCGTGGTCTTATAACCGCTCGGATACCATCCCACCACGCTGGTACCGACCAGCGAGATGGCGCCGTAGGAAACGTCGGAGTAGTAATCCTGTATATTCCCACTTGCTATTCCGCCAATGGTAAAGAACCGGTTGATGGAATCATCCAAGCCGGCGGGTATTGCCGGTGCGTCCGGAAATTGACACTTTACTACCAGCCACGGTTTGAAGGTGGGCGTGGACCACAAATGGGGATAGTTCTGCCAGTTACAGCTCTGTGCCTGCAGAACAATTATCGCCAAGAGGCATCCGGCAACTGTTAGCATTACTCGCGCATAGCGTGTTCTCATGACATCATCCCTTATCTGTTCGCGATCTTCGTTGGTTCGCTAACTTCGAGTGTCCGGCGCCGCAGAGACGAACAAGAATCGACGACCGTCGTCAAAATTCAGTTCAAGTCTTTCAGACCGGCGTCCATCGACTTGTTTATTCAGTATGAAGTGTCATAAATGGCGGTCTTGCGTTGATAACGCCACCCATCGGCCATGCGCACCACACGATCGAAGTAGCGCCCGGTTTGATAGATGTGCGCTTGCCCATCGCGGTGGATCTGGATCACTACGTAGTCGGACTGCATATCGGCGGTATTCGTATCGACGCGCGTGATCTCCAGACCCGAGGCAAGATGCCGGAACTTGTGCGCCTCGAAGGCATTGGTAATGCGCGGTTTGACGATGCCGCTGCGCAGCATCGATCGGCCGGAACAGCGGATGATACCTGCCGGACAAACCTCGTCGGCGCTCTGCCGGGGAACCAATTCGTACACGCAGTCTTCGGTGAATAGGTCCGGCAATTGCTCAAAGTGATCGCTGTCGACGACGTCAAGATATCGCTCGTGAAGCTGATGCAGGTCGTACCAGAGCATCATCTTCTCCATCGTCATTTCCGCGAGCAAAGTCTCCCAGTAGGCAAGCATCGCCCAACTCATGGCAAGTCGGCTCCTGACATTCGTACGGCAAAGCGCGACCTCGGCTTCAACCAGGACCGGTCGCGCAACGTCAGCGGAATAGAGTCGCTGGCGGCCTCAACTAAAAAGGCGTGAGAACGATTTGGACGAAACGGTGAGATTCAATGGAACGCCGACTCGACCTTCAGGTCAGCGCCATCCTGGACCGAGACCTTCGGCCGCGCTCAATCGTCGATCGCCTGGTAAGCCGAGGTCCAGAAATCGAGATAGATTCCCGATGTCAGCGGAAAAGCCAGGCGCTGAATCATCAGGATGGCGACCATGTCTTCCTTCGGGTCCGAACACCATGTGGTGCCGAAACCGCCATCCCAGCCGTATCGGCCGGGAACTGCCGATACGTCGTCGCGCCTGGTGATGATGCAGACGCCAAAACCCCATCCGCGGCTGTCCCAGAAGCCGGGGAAGAAGTCGGACGCCGCCTTCTGCTCGGACGTCAACTGATCGGTTGTCATCGCCTCCACCGACAGCCGGGATAGAAGACGCTGGCGCCCATGCTTGCCCTGGTTGAGCATCATCCGGCCGAAGGTCAGATAGTCGTCGACGGTAGAGACCAGGCCGGCGCCGCCGGCGGGGAAGACCGGGGGGCGAGTCCATTGGCTGCCGGCGGCAGGCTTGTCGTAGAGTTCCAGCGCCCCGGTTTTGAGATTGAGCTCATAGGCGGCCGGCAGCCGTTTGATTTTAGCCGCCGGAACGCTGAAGTCGGTATCCTTCATACCAAGCGGCTCGAAAATCCGCTCGCGAAAAAATACATCCAGCGGCTGTCCGGAGGCGCGTGCAATCAGCACGCCCAATACATCGGAGCCGGTATGGTACATCCATTTCTCACCCGGCTGATGCATCAGCGGCAGGCCGCCGAAATGCTTGATCCATTCATCGGGCGAGTGCGGCGAATCCGATCTTGGACCGATTATGATTCCCGCCTCCTTCATCGCTTTCTGGATCGGATGAGCGTCCTGCGGACCCATGATCACACCGAAGCCCATCCTGAAGGTGAGCAGGTCACGGAGGGTGATCGGCCGATGAGCCGGCACGGTGTCATCCACCGGGCCGTCCAGCCGCCGCATAACTCTGGGCCCGGCCAGTTCCGGCAGCAGCCGATCCACCGGTTCGTCGAGCCGGACCTTGCATTCCTCCACCAACATCATGGTGGCAACGGCCGTGATCGGTTTGGTCATCGAGGCGATGCGAAAGATAGTATCGCGCCGCATCGGATCGCGCGTTCCGACCGCTTTCGTCCCGATCGTATCCACATGGACCTCGCCGCGACGGCTGAGCAGCGTGACGACACCGGGCACTTCGCCGCGCTCGACGTAGCCGGCCATAACATCGTGCATGCGCCCAAGCCGGGCCTTCGAAAATCCTCCGCCGCTCATCTGCCGATTCCTCCACGCATGATCAGGTTAGCCTCGCATGCGCTTGCGCGGATCACGTCAATATCTCGGGTTTTTTGGTATCGAACGTGACGTGGCGGCTTTTGAAATACCAGGTGCCGCCGACCCTGCGCAGCTCGTCGCGTGACTTTCCGATACCGAGAAGCTGGGTGATTCCGTCGCGCGTTACATAGACGCTCACATAATAATCGGCGTGGCCACGGTCGCCGTCCAGCTTGATATTGAGGTTGGAGAAGACATGACGCATTTGATAATCGCGGATGGCGCGCGAGCGGTTCGCCTCGAACTGCCGGCGCAGTCCGGCGTGTCCCTCAAAGCGGCCCAGCCACGAGCTTTCGAACACCCCGTCGGGTGTGAACAGGTTCAGCAACTGCTCGTGCTCGCCCTCATCGACGACCGCCGCGTAGCGGATGTAAAGCTCCCGGGCCCTTTCCAACTCTTCGAGATTTGACATGGCGCCCCACTCCCGAGGTCTTTTTCCGGACTTTGATCCTGTTTCCCACGCATCGCCTTCGTACAGTCCTCGTAACTTTGCGCCCCGGCGGGGCGCGGGAGCAAGTGAATGCGGATGGGTTTGCCTGACGTGGCCGGTGCGCTTTATGGTTGGATCGACTTAGGCCGGACGCCGACCGCCGGCAACAAGGAGGTGACGCCGGGATGTTCATAATGCGCTTCACCGAGCGGCCCTACGTGGCCTACTCCGAAACCGACGTCAAGAGCAGCTTCCGCAGCTCCGTGCGGCTGACGTTTTCCAACGCGCATTTCGACCCGTCGATTGGCGCGCGTGTTTACGACGAAGCGTTCGAGGAGAATCAGTACGCCGAGGAAGCCGGTTTCGATGGCATCATGCTCAATGAGCATCACAACACGCCCACCTGTATGGGCGCGACGATGAACCTCGAGGCTGCGGTCCTGGCGCGCATCACGCGCAAGCCGAAGATCGTGCTGCTGGGAAATCCGCTTCCAATCTTCGATAACCCCCTGCGGCTGGCCGAGGAGTTGGCCGAGATCGACATGATGTCGCACGGCCGGCTGGTGTCGGGCTTCGTGCGCGGCACCGGGGTCGAAAGCTGGGCCACCAACACCAATCCGATCCACAACCGCGAGCGCTTCCAGGAAGCGCACGACCTGGTCATCAAGGCATGGACCACGCCGGGACCGTTTCGCTGGGAAGGCAAGCATTATCATTTCCGGGTGGTCAATCCGTTCCAGGTCCCGATGCAGAAACCGCATCCGCCGGTATGGATTCCAGGCGTAGGCAGTCCCGAGACGCTCGTGTGGTCGGCGCAGCATCGCTATCCGTACATCTACCTGGAGACCGACGCGGAATCGACCGTGCAGATGATGACGATTTACGGTCACGTCGCCCGCCAACTCGGCTACGAAGCCGGCCCTCAGCACTTCGGCTACCTGTGGCGCATCCATGTGCAGGACACCGACGAAAAGGCGTCGGAAGCCGGCAAGGGATTTCTCATTGGTAACGCCGGCGTGGGCCGCGTGCCGATGCCGGTGGATTTCATGGCCCCGCCCGGATACAACCTGCGCAGCCAGCTTTCCCCCGAAGTAGCCGAGCTTTACAAAAAACCGCTCAGGCACGACCCGCTCTATGGCGGCGTGGACGCGGCGAACTGGGAGCAGGTCACGGCTGCCAACCGGGTGGTGGTCGGCAGTCCGAAAACCGTGATCAGAAAGATCAAGGAGGGACTGGAGCTTTTGCGGCCCGGTATCCTTGGCGTGTGGAGCAACGACGGTACGATTGGCCATGAGGACTCGATGCGCAGCCTCAAGCTGATGAAGGAGGAGGTCCTGCCGGCACTGCACGAAATCGCGAAGGAGTTGGATCTACCGGGACCGTTCGAAGCTGCCCCGTAATGCTCTGATTTTGGATTTTGTCATGAGCGCCCTGAGCAGAAGCCGGCCAGGTCATCCTACGAAGTGAAGGATGACGAATGGAACGCAAAATCCGCCTACACGATCTTCTCTTGCGCTGGTCGCGGCGATGGCCACATGCCTGATACCCGCGACCGCATTGGCGCATCGATTCGGCGGGCCCAACGATCCTTGCGAAAAGAAAATCGGTGCCTCGCTGGTTCATATCACCCTCTACCAACCGCAATTCGACCCCGACGCCGAATACTGCGAGGAGGTGCCGCGCGAGGGCGATACCGTGCTGGTTGTGGACACGCTGGGCGATGAAATCCGCAAGCTGCCTATTGGCGTTGAGGTGATCGCGATCGGCGGATCGCAGCCGCCGCGCGCACTTCTGTCGGTACCGCCGCAGGTCTATCGGCGCGGCGTCGCGGACGTTCAAGTGAACCTCACCGCGGACCGGCGTTACCTCGCGCGCGTGTCGCTTGAGCGCGTGCAGGGGTCCAAAGTAATGGTGCTATCATTTCCTATCCGGGTCGGTTCGTGGTATCGGGCTTTGATAGTCCCCTCGCTGATGGTCCTGGCTGTGATAGCTCTGACGGGCATATCGGTGATTCGCTACCGCTTCTCCTCCGCAAAGACGCGTTCCCTGCGCCCCATTGCGCGATCGAAAATGAGCCGCGCGGGGGCGGTATTGCTGTGCACTTTGTTGCTCGCCGGATGCGCGCGCAGGGCCGAGTCCCGGCCCGGTGTGCTGCCCGATGTCCCGGTCATCGACGACCACGGACGCGCGATGTTTTTGGGCTCCCTGCGCGGCAAGGTGGTACTGCTGCAATTCATCCATATCGGATGCCCGGGCGTGTGCGACACCCTGGTCAGCAAGTTCGGACAGATCGCGGACAGCCTGGGTCCTGACCTCGGCTCCAGGGTGGTGCTGCTGTCGGTGACCAACGACCCCGAGCACGATACTCCCGCTTTGTTGCTCGGGCTGGCGCGCAGCCGTGAGGCTGACCTCAATGGCTGGCTGTTCGTTACCGGCAAAGCGGGCGAGGTTGACCGCCTGATAAAAGCTTTTGGCCTGCACAACGAACGGCTGCCCGATGGTTCTCCCAATCACATCACGAAGGTCTTCCTGCTCGGTCCGGATCTGCGTACGCGGCGGGAGTATGCGGGGATGACGATGGATTTGCATTCGGTGAAGATTGCGATAAAGGAAGCCTTGGGAAGCGGCAGAGAAGCCTCCTGACAACGTGTCTGGAGCAGTGCGAGTCGAGTTCATAAACGTGAGCGCTACGGACCCGGCGCCGCGGGCCGGGTCAAGGAGCAGTACTCATGGCGCAGCCACAGGCGGCACGAAAGCCGGAGGAAGGTTACGACAGCGGGGCCTTGACCACGGCGCGGGCCGGTAAACCGACGGATTGGCTGGTCGGCTGGAAATCGCTGTTCTGGGGATGCGCGCTGGTGATGGGCGCAAACGTCTTCCTCTGGTTCTGGGACTATAAATTTGCATTCACGGCGGGACTTAATTCGGCCAGCCGCGAGTTCACGCTCTATTACCGCACTCTGTTTTGGGGCGAGTTGATCGTGTTGGGCGTCTTCACCGGCATCTGGTACGGATGGCTGATTCGAACCGGTCGCGAGTTGAAAACGCAACCCTTCTCCCGCGCCGAAGAGGTGCGCCGCATCGCCGTGCTGTGGAGCATAATCGGCGTAACCAGCCTTTCCATCTACATCGAGGCGAGTTTCTGGCCCAACTGGGACGGTGCGTGGCATCAGACGCTGGTGCGCGACACCGCGCTCACTCCGACTCATATCCCCATGTTCTACTTCTTCTTCCCCCTCTCTGTGGTCCTGGCCCTGGGTGCGTACATCTACGGCAACGCGCGGATTCCCGCGCTGTATAGCAGCGACAAGGGCTTTCCGTGGTCGTTTTTTCTGCTGATCGCGGCGGCGGTGCTGGAGTGCATGGAGGTGGCGTTCAACGAATGGGGCCACAGCCTGTGGATCTCCGAAGAATTCTTCGCCGTGCCGTTCCATTGGCCGTTCGTAGTCTATGGATGGCTGGCCGGAGGGATGTTCGCGGTCTGGGGCGAAACGATTTTGCGGTTGTATGAGATCGAGAAGGCGGAAGAGGAAGCGACCACCCAAAGGCCCGGCCGCGAACACGCTGTCGCGGACTGAAGGGCGAACCACAAGCGGCACGGACCGGCACTCGGCGCGGAGATAAGGAGCGGCCATGGCGGCGACCCCAATGTCGGCGGCGGAGCGGCAGCGGCGCCTGGAACTGCGCGCGCTGCTCAACAAAGAGTACAAATGGATCGATCGGAAATGGGACTTGGTGTTCTGGGTCACCGCGATCTTCGTCGTTGCCGGCGCGGCTGATATTACCAAGCAATTGTTCGCCGGCGATTGGGATTTCTGGACTGATTGGAAGGATCCTCAATGGTGGCCGGTGGTTACCGCGTTCGCCACCATAATCATCCCTTCGGCATTGCAGTACATCCAATGGGTCGCGTGGCGCTTCCCCACCGGTGCAACCTACACGGCAGTATGCTTTTTCATGGCCGCCTGGGTGGGGCGTTTTTTTCAATGGAACATTGCCGAAAGCTATCCGCTGAATTTTGTCTGGCCTATCTCCACCGTGTGCGCGGCGATCATCCTGGATTGGCTGCTGATGAAAACCCGCAGTTTTATCCTGACGTCCCTGATCGGCGGTCCGATATGGGCGCTGCTGGTGTGGGCCTTCAACTACATACCGATGGCGCCCTTTCTCCAGCCCGTTCATTTCATGAATCACGTTCTGACCGTCTCCGACGTGCAGGGCATTACCTATATCCGCTCGCAGACTCCGGAGTATCTGCGCCACATCGAGCGCGGCGCGCTGCGCAGCTTCCTGGGCGAGACCCAGTATGTCTCGCTGGTGTTCGGCGGCACAATGGCGGTGCTGGGATACTGGATCGGCCAGTTCATCGGCAGATATTTGGCGGTGTGGCCGATTCGCCGTTACATTAAAACCCTGTGACGCCCAATCAATGCTGGTACCACGCAAAACTCGCCGCGCACTGATCGAATCTGCCGCCGTTGCCGGAGCGATCGCACTGCTGGCTTCGGCTTCAATTGCGCATGCGCACGGCGGGATGGCGGGTCCCGACGAAATCGGTCCGCCGCTGTTTACATCCTTTGCGCTTGGGTTTGTCTGCTACTGGCTCGTGATCTTGTGGCCGTCCTCCAGAAGCAAGGATGACCCGCGCGCCAACACCGCACGCACCAACAAGAACCGGCGCCGCAGAAAACGCCTGGCCGCCAGGACCCGCGGGGCGCATGAATTTCATTCGCTGCACCAGAGCAGCGGACCGAGGAAGATCGCAAAGGGCGATCGGATTGCCGGGGAGGGCGACCATGGCTAAGAGGCTGTTTGCGGCGGTCTTCGCATTGGCGGCCGCGATGCTGTTGCGTGCTCCATCGGTTTCCGCTCACGGCGAGGCTGGCGATCAGCCGTTTCTGAAGGATCTGACCGCGGCGTTTTACGACGTGAAGATATCTCCCACCCAGATCGAGGTCGGACAGCCAGTTACCGTCACGGGGAAGGTGAGAATTCTGGAAACCTGGCCGTATACCCTCGATCCGCCGCAGACGGCCTATATCACACCGGTGGTACCCGGGCCGGTGTTTGCCCTGAAGGATCGGATCATCAATGGGCAATCCGCGCCGGGTTCGTTTTTCGTGGAAAAGGGCGGCATCTACCAGTTCAAGATGGTGCTGCTGGGGCGTGATCCCGGGCGCTGGCATGTCCATCCCGGAATCGCGGTGCAGGGAACCGGAACGCTGATCGGACCAGGCGAATGGGTGACCGTCGCGGCGGGCGCCGGGAAGTTTACTTTTCCCGTCGCGCTCGTAAGCGGCCAAACCATCGACCTTAACACCTACGGGCGCGAGTTCGTGTGGTGGTGGTCATTCGCCGGATTCCTGATTGGCGCGGTGTGGATGTTCTACTGGACGTTGTCCAAGCGCACGGTGACCAACCTGGCGGTCACCGTTCAGCTCGGGCCCAACGATGACGCTCCCGATATCGGGCTCATCACTCCCCGCGATCACATGTGGATGAACGTACTGGCGGGAGTGACCATCGCGATGCTGGTGGTCGGATGGGCTTACGCAGCCACCACTTACCCGGTCAGAATGCCGCAGCAGACCGACTGGTTCGCGCCCAAGTTCATCTCTTCGGGCGACAAGATGGCCGAAGTCGAGCCGCAGGGCGCAACCTTTGACGACGGCACCGACACCTTGCTGATGAAGGTCTCGGCAAAGAATGTCGGCACGAGCCCGATTACGCTCAAGCAGTACATCATGGCGATGACAACCTTCGTCAATGGTGGGGCCGACGAGCAGGCAAAGGCAGGACCGCGCGACTACGTTGGGCAGCTCGAGGTCGAGCCCAGCAGCCCGATTGCTCCGGGCCAGACCCAGGACCTGACGCTGAAGATGACCAGCCCGGTGTTCAGCGAAGAGCGGCTGATCCCGGTGCACGATCCGCAGCAGTTCATCGCCGGCTTGCTGCGCTTCGAAAACGCGCAGGGCGCCCAGCAATTGGTGGTCGCAAGATCCAGCGTTGTCCCGACTCAATTCCGCGCGCAGTATCTGCCCTGACAAAGCGCGACCGATTCCAACCTGTTGCATCCGGGCGCCTCGAACGTCTATCTCCAGAGTCTGCGCGACCGGAACATGTGAGGCATCGCAATGGCAGCCGATTACGAACGACTCTTTGTAACCGTGGGCGGAGCGAAAATCGAGGTTTTGAAAGGCGGGCGCGGACGTCCGCTGGTCGCCCTGCACAGTATCGAGGGCAGCATGGGATGGCAGCCGATGCACCAACAGCTCGCGGCGCATTTTACGGTGTATGTTCCCACCCATCCCGGCTATGCCGGTTCCGAGCGGCCGCCGGGGCTGGAGAGCTTTATCGATCTGGCGCGCTTTTACCCATGGATCCTGCAGGAGCTAAACATCGGCAAAGCGACGCTGGCCGGCCATTTCGTCGGCGGATGGCTGGCTGGGGAGATCGCGGTGATGTGTCCGGAGGCGGTCGAGAAGCTGGTGCTGATCGATTCGGCAGGAATCAAACCTCGCCACGGCGAAATCGCGGACATCTTTCTGCATGGTATCGAAGGCACGCGCGCGCTTTCCTTCCACGACGTAAGGCAGGTGCGCGATTACGATGCGCTTTTTCCGTCCGCCAAGGCGCCCGAAGAGCGCGAGCGCCAAACCATCAACCGCGAGGCGACCACCCGCTACTGCTGGAAGCCCTACGTGCACGACCCGATCCTGCCGCTGCTGATGTGCCGGCTTCGCATTCCCACGCTGATTGTCTGGGGCCGCGAGGATCGGATTGTGCCGCTGGAATGCGCGGAGTCATTTCACGCGGCCATCGCCAACTCGCGCCTGACGATCATCGACGAATGCGGCCACTTTCCGCATTTTGAACGTCCCGAGGAATTCAACCGCGTCCTGTCGGACTTCCTGCTACGCGGGTAAGCTCCGGCCCGCGCCAGGCATCAAAATTCTGAGCCGCGCGGCTCAAGCAGGTTCAGCACCGCCCCTGACTATGTTCAATATAGTAGCCCCGTTGCGCGACGTTACCGTGTGGACGCATCCTTGCGGGCGAAAGTTTACATTGCCCGCCGTAGTCTCGCCAAAATCGTCGGCGGTCGAGCCTTCGATCACGAAAATCAGCTCGTCGCCGGTATGGCGATGGCGCGGAATCACGGCGCCAGGTTCAAAACGCGTTAGCGCGGCGAAGCGGTCGGTAGCCTTATCGTTCCAGATGCGTTTGGACCGCAGTTTCGGCATCACCTCGGCCCATGGGATGTCGCTTAGCTGAAAGATTTGCGTGGGCGGCGAGTTGCCAATTTGATCGGCGGCTTCCAGGCCGCCGGCGAAAATCCCCAGCACCGTGGCGCCGTTGCGGCTGTCTCCCGTGTGGACACATCCGGGTGGCCGATATCCGACGTTGCCGGCGTAGATCGCGCCGGTCTCGTCGCTGATGGCTCCTTCGATCACGTAGAGCAACTCGTCGCCGACATGCCGATGCATCGGCAGTTGCGCGTTGTTCCAGAAGCGCGTCAGCACCGCCTTGCGCTGAGTTGCGGGATCGGACCACAGATCCTTGGTCCATAGTCCGAAGCGGCCCAGGCGCCATTCGAGATCGGCAACCGCGATTGTCCTGGAGGGCGGGCTCGACTCAGCCATTGTTTTTCTCCTGCCTCAAGCCTTGGAGGTAGCCTACCAGAGTCGCTTGGAGTGAGGGGAGAGGGTGCCTGGCAGCTATCGCGACGGTAAAATCAAGAACTCAGTCAAAAAATCGCCGGCCCGGAGGCCGGCGCCAGCCGAACGCGAGAATCGTTTTGTTCCCTCTCCCACCTTGGGCTGTGGGAGAGGGATGACCGATACACTTCAAGCAAGCAATCGAACTCAGTAAACGCCGGCGGCTTTGACAATTGTCGGGCCGTCGTGATGGGGAATTCGCGGCGCAGATTTGCGTTTCATCGCGCGCTCTATCATCGGCGCCACGACGGCGGCTTTTTCCCTGGCTCGCTTCGCTTCGCGGTCCTTGAACTCGGGCAGCACTTCGCGCCCGAGCAACTCCATCGCCTCGCAAATATCCTCGTGACGATAGTTGCAGATCTGGCCCATTAACCCGACCTGGTCGGCGCCCGCCTCTTCGAACTTGCGCAGCTTGTCGCGCACGAATTGCAGCGTGCCGACGCACTGGTTGCCCGGCTTACCATAAAGATGCGGAAAGGCCTTTTGCAGGTCGATCGGGTTCTTCTGAAATTTTTCCCAGACGCTGGTCTTGCCCGGTTCGTGCTCGCCGTCGCCGAAATAATGCGAGGACGCGTGGAGGAAGAAGTGCTCTGCCCCGCGCAGCATCTGCTTGAGCCGGTCTTCGGTACGCGCGGTCATGAACGGCGCAACAAAGAAGATATTGGGATTGACCGCAAAGCCGATCGGCTCACATTGATTGGACAGCGAGTCGTAGTAGCCGTCGACCAGGGGCTTGATTTCTTCGGGGGGAACGAAGGTGATGGTCAGCGAGCCCATTCCAAGTTGCGCGGCCAGGTTGACCGTTTCGGGCTTGGACGCCGCCAGCCACAGGGGCGGATGGGGTTTCTGCAGCGGTTTGGGCACCACGTTGCGCACCGGCATCGTGAAATGCTTGCCCTCGTAGCCCTGGAACGGCGTCTCGGCCATCATCCGGCAAACCGCTTCCAGCCCTTCACGCCATTTCTCGCGCTTCTCCGACCGCTGCTGGCAAAAGCCGCCCAGTTCCGATTCCGACGACGACTCGCCGCTGCCGAAATCCAACCGCCCATCGCTGACCAGGTCGAGCGCGCCCAGGCGCTCCGCGACGCGCGCGGGGTGATTGTAGCCGGGTGAGGTCAACACCACGCCGTGGCCGAGCCGAATGTTCTTCGTCCGCTGGCTGCACGCGGTCAGAAAGATCTCCGGCGCCGAGCAATGCGAATACTCTTCGAGGAAGTGATGTTCCACCGCCCAGATGTAGTCAAAGCCCAGCTTGTCGGCCAGTTCGGCCTGCTCGATCCCTTCTTTGTAAATGCGATGTTCGGATTCCGAATCCCAAGGACGCGGGAGTTGTAACTCGAAAAAGAACCCAAGTTTCATCTTGTCCTCCGGCGCTGGCCGCATAGCCGCCCAGGCCCTGTTGAACTAACGCTCAGACCATCTTAGTGCAAACGGCCGGTTTCAAGCACGCACCTCCGACTGCGCCCGCGTTTACGCCTATTCCAGCGTCAGGCGATAAACCCGCGCTGCGGTGTCGCTGAACAGCGCCTGCTTTTCGTCGTCCGAATAACCCGACGCTATCCGCTTAAAGGCGTTCCACAGGATCGGGTAGCTGCACGACTCCTTGTCGGCTGGGAAGTTGCTCTCGAACATGCAGCGGCCAGGTCCAAAAGCCTGGATGCATGTCTCGATGTACGGACGCAATGCATCGGCCAGCTCATGCGAGGATGGCGCGGCCGGGCGCCCGCGAAAACTCAAGCCCGAGAAAAACGGGTTTGCGAGTCCACCGAGCTTGACGTGGACATTGGGGCATTTCGCCACGTCCAGCATCGCCGCTTTCCACTGCGCAAACATTTCCTGACGTTGATTGGCGTACGGCCCAACCCCGAGCGGACCGCCGCAATGGTTCACAATTATGGTGGTATCGGGAAATGTGCGGGCCAGGTCGGTGAGATCGGGCAGTTGGGTCTGGAACTGCATCGCGTCGCAAACCAGCCCGTTCGCAGCCAGGCGCGCAAATCCGGCTCGAAATTGCTTTTCGGCCAGTAGATGCGGCGGCGGCTGCGCCGGCATCCAGTTGACCGCCGCGTCAAACTGCGCGTTGCTGCGAATCCCGCGGAAGTGCCCCTTGCCGGCGGCGATATGCGCCTGCAGGACTTCCTCCACCGCCTCGCCCATTATCAGGTCGGCATGACCGATAATCCCCTGGCAAAGGGCGGGTTGGTTGCGCTTGCCGGCGAACTGCTGCGCGATACTCGCAACAAATTCCGTCTCTCCCACGGGACGCAGATGCTCGGGGCCATCCTTGCGATACCACGCGCCGGTTTCCAGAAACACCGTGGCGCGCACATTGTGGGTGGCGAGATCGTTGAGCAATTCTGGCGCCATGTACCCCAGCCATTGCCATAAATGATGATGGGGGTCGACGATCGGTAAGGCCGGCTCCAGGACCTCCTCGTTCACACCGCTTAACCACTGCTCGTCCACGTACTTATCCCACTGGATTCCAACCGCGGTTGAAGGCTCGTCACTCATTGCGTCTCTCCATATCTCGAATGCCCTTCACCGCATACTCCATGAGCGAGCGACGCACCAGCATCGCGGCAGGCTGGCGGCTTTGCTTGGATGCTCGCTATTGTTGAATAGCTGGGAGTGCGGCCCACCATGAAAACGATCATCGAACCGTTTCGGATCAAAAGCGTGGAACCGCTGCGCCAAACCACGCGTGAGGAGCGCGAGGAGCTGATCAAAAACGCGGGATACAACCTGTTCCTGCTGCCAGCCAGGGACGTGCTGATAGATCTGCTGACCGATTCGGGAACATCGGCGATGTCCACCGAGCAGTGGGCGGCGATGATGCGCGGGGACGAATCCTACGCCGGCAGCGCCAGCTTCTTCCGCATGAAGGAGGTGGTGCAGGACCTGATGGGCTTTCGCCACGTGATTCCGGCGCATCAGGGACGCGCGGCGGAGCGGATCCTGTTCAGCGTGATGTGCCGGCCGGGACAGGTGGTGCCCAACAACACCCACTTCGACACTACGCGCGCCAACATCGAATTTGCCGGCGCACGCGCGGTGGACCTGCCGGTTCCCGAAGCAGCGGACACGCAGGCGCGGCTGCCGTTCAAGGGCAACATGGATATCGCCGCGCTGGAAAAGCTGATCGAGACAGAAGGCGCGGATCGCGTTGCACTGATCATGGTGACGGTGACCAACAACTCGGGCGGCGGTCAGCCGGTCTCGATGCGCAACCTCCAGGCGGTACGCGCGTTGGCAACGCGCCATCGCATTCCCTTTTATCTCGACGCCTGCCGCTTCGCCGAAAATGCGTGGCTGATCCGGGAGCGCGAGCCCGGTTATAATGAGTGGTCTCCGCGCGACATCGCGCGCCAGATGTTTTCGCTGGCCGACGGATGCACGTTCTCGGCCAAAAAAGACGCGTTCGCGAATATCGGCGGGATGCTGTGTACCAACGACGATCGGCTGGCCGCGCAGGAGACCAACCTGCTGATTCTAACGGAGGGATTCCCCACGTACGGCGGGCTGGCCGGACGTGACCTGGAAGCGATCGCGGTCGGCTTGGAGGAAATTCTCGACCCCGATTACCTCCGCTACCGAATCGCCTCAACCGCCTACCTGGGGCGCCACATCGCGGATCGAGGAGTGCCGATCGTCGAGCTTCCGGGCGCGCACGCGATCTATATCGACGCGGCGCGGATGCTGGGGCATATCCCGCGCACGCAGTTCCCCGGGCAGGCGCTCGCGGTCGAACTCTATCGCCATGCCGGCATTCGTTCGGTGGAAATCGGCTCGGTGATGTTCGGCGGCGCGGCGCGGCATGAGCTGCTTCGGCTGGCGATCCCGCGCCGCGTTTACACGCAAAGCCACATTGATTACGTGGTCGAGGCGATTTTGGAGGTCCACGGCTTGCGCGATCGGATCCGGGGGATGCGGATCGTGCAGGAGCCGCCATTTTTGCGCCATTTCAGTGCGCGTTTCGATTGGGCCGATTGATTGTGGCGGAAGATCGCGTCGGGCCGGCTTTGCGCTATTATACTGGGCGCGAAAAAAGACGGCGGAGAACATCGGCGATGGCAGAACAAGAGCAGACTCTCGTCACTGCGGACATGATCAAAAACCAGGGCGTGTGGGGAAGAGAAACGAAATCGTATCCGGTCTCGTTATCCGACATCCGCAAATTCGCGATCGCGGTTTATTGGCCCGAGACGCCGCCGCGTCTGTTCTGGGACGAGGAATACGCGCGCACCACGCGCTGGGGCGGAATCATCGCGCCGCAGGACTTCAATCCTTTTGCGTGGCCGATCAAGGGCCCGACGCTGCCTGATTTCGCGATGCCGCGCGAGGGCGGCCGTGGCGTCCGCGGGATGAACGGGGGCCAGACCGATACTTTTCTGCTGCCGATGCGTCCGGGTGACGTGATTCGCGCGCGAACCCGGCTGCGCGACTGGAATGAGAGACAGACCCGGCTGGGGCTGACGCTGTTTATTTACACGGAAACGGAATGGCGGAATCAGAACGATGAACTGGTTAAGCGCCACGTGCAGAATTTCATCCGCTATTGAGGCGACATGACATGGCAGTCAACGTTTACTACGAGGACATAAAAGTCGGCGACCGGATTCCGGCCTGGTCGCGCAAGACCGACTTCATGAACTGGAACCGCTATGCAGCGGTCAACGACGAGTTCATCTATATACACATGGATGACAAGGCGGGGCGGGCGGCCGCCAATGAGCAGGGCGCGTTTGGAATGGGGAATCTGCGCTACTCGTATATCCTCAATGCGTTGCGCGATTGGCTGGGCGACGAGACCGAAATCCGCGAGCTCCAGTGCGAGTTCCGCGCCATCAATCAGAAAGATGACGTGCTTACAGTGTTTGGAGTGGTGAAGGAAAAGCGCGTCGAGGAGGGCGAGAACCGCGTTTACCTCGACATCGACGTGGTAAACCAGACCGGCGCCAAAACCACTCCCGGGTACGCAATCGTGGTGCTGCCCCAGCGCGGCTAGACGTTGTTAGCGGCGCCACCACGAGGTCGGAAATTTGCCAACCTCTCCTCAAAGATGGGAGAGGTTATTAACCATTCTCCTGGCGGCGGGCGCTTCTCACTGAATCCCGTACAACTGCGCCGCGTTGTCGCGAATAATCTTCCTCGTCACGTCGGCGGGCAGATCGGCGAAATCCTTGGCGATCTGCTCCCTTGAATGCGGGAAGGTGCCTTCGGTGTGCGGGTAGTCGGAGCCCCACATCAGGCCGTTGGCGTTGAGCATCGGCAGATGCATCAGGCCGGCCTTGTCGTCCTCGAAGGTATGGTAGAACTGACGGCGCGCGTAGAAGCTGGGCGGCTCCTCCAACTTTGGCTCCAGCCAAAGATGGTGATCTTCCCACCAATGGTCCATCAGGCGGGTCACGGCGGCGATCCAGCCGATACCGCCCTCCACGATTACGAAGCGCAGCTTCGGATACGATGCCGCGACGCCCGATGAAATGAGGCTGGCAAAGGTGCGCAGCTGGCCGGCAATCTTCACGTTCACGGTGGCCATCATGGTGCCGCCCGCGGTGGCCGGAAACGACTCGAAGTCGATGCGCTCGCTGGCGGCGTTATGGAACGCCACCGGCATGCCCAAATCCTGAAGCGCTGCCCACAAAGGCGCGTTCACCGGATCTCCGTACGGAGTCTTGGGCAGGTCCGCCGGCAGCATTACCGACTTGAGTCCCAACCTGGCGCATCGCTGCGCCTCATCGATCGACCATTGCACAGGCTCGCTCCCGGGCAACATACCCGCGCCCAAAATCCGGTTGGGCGCCGCCGAGCAATATTCGGCGAGCCAGCTATTGTACGCGCGCAAACATTCGCAGCGGTATTCGAGGTCACGCGCCGCGTAGATGAACATCGCGTCGTTGGGATACACTACTTCGGCGCTGAGATTGTCCAGGTCCTGATCCTTAAGGCGCAGCAATGGATCCAGCGCGCCCGCACGCACGTCTGAGTAGCGGTTATGATTGCGCGCCGCGATCGGCTTGCCTTCGGCCTTTTCGTTGGCCATCGTGCCGATCAGATCGGTCACGGCCGCGGGAGTCAGGCCCTCAATCAGGAGATAATCGGCATCCTCGCGCGACTCGATGCGCGGCGCGCGATCGCGGAATTTCTTGTCCATCCGCGCGACCCACAGGTCCGGCGGCTCCATCACATGACCATCCGCGGAGATGAATTTTGTTTGTTCGACGCTCATGGTTAAATCCTTCGCGGCGCTTGAGCACGCGGCAGTGTTTACCGGATGTCTCTTTGATCGTCCTGAGTTCCGTGACTAGCCCAAAGCATGCGTGGAGATCAACTCAAAATACGCGCGGGCAGAGAGCCGGCACGGCGGCCTGACGGAGGAATCTTGCCCGCCATCAACCTAAGGCCAGAGAATCTTTTTTTCGATCAAATCATCGCGCTCGCCGCGGCTTAGCCCCAGCAGGTCGCCGAACACGTAATCGTTGCTCTCGCCCGCGATTGATGAGTGCCGGCGCACGCCGACCGGTGTGCCCGACAGCTTGAATGGGATTCCGCAGACCTTGGTCTCGCCGCCCTCAGGCAGGCTCAGCGCGGGCCAGAAGCCGCGCTCGGCCAACTGCGGGTCCAGCGCGCAGCAATCCTGCGCGTTGGCGATCAGACCGGCGGGAACGCCGGCGCTTTGCAACGTGGACATCGCCGCTTCGGCCTGCTGCCCAGCGGTCCATCGCCCGATGTGCGCGTCGAGCTCCCCGCGGTTGCGCATTCTCATATACAGCGTCGCGAATTGCGGCTGCGACGCCCACGCCGGCGAGCCCAGCGCGCGCACCAGGCGCGTCCATTCCTCGTGCGTCCGCGCCGCGATCACCAGCCAGCGATCGTCGTCGTCGCCCCTGGGGCGGCATCGATAAGCGCCATGCGGCGCGGCCGGCCCTTCCTGCGAACGCCATCCCTGCGGCCGCTGCGGGCGGGCGTTGGCGGTCATGTCGAGCATCGAGGGCCCGACCAGGCTTACCAGCCCCTCGAATTGGGCAAAGTCGATGAACTGTCCCCGCCCGGTCCGGCGTCGATGCCACAAAGCGAACAGCGCCGCCATCGCGCCGGTGTAGCCGGCCGCTGAATCGGAGTAGGAGTAGCTGAAGCCCGCGGGCCGCCCTTTTTCATCCGCCATGTTCAAGGTGAAGCCGGTGAACGCCTGTAAGGTCGGCCCGAAACTGACGTAATCGGCGCGCGGCCCGGTATGGCCGAAGCCGGACATGGACAGGCAGATGATGTCGGGCTTGATTTTGACCAGGCTCTCGTAATCCATCCGCCATTGGCGCATCACGCGGGCGGAGAAGTTGTCGATTACCAGATCGCTGATCTTGACCACGCGATGCGCCACTTCGATCGCGCCCGGCGCCGACATGTTGAGCGCGATCGAGAGCTTGTCGCGGTTGAGGTCGCCATGGACTCCCGTGCGCGGCGCGATATAGCCGGACTTGCGCTCCACTTTGATCACTTCGGCGCCGAGCGCCGCCAGGATGCGCGTGGCGACGGGCCCGGCCAGCACCCAGGTGAAATCCAGCACTCGAATTCCCGCCAACGGTAGCTGAGCCATCAGATCACTCCTTCCGCGCTCATGACCGCCAGCTCTTCGGCTTCCATCCCGAGTTCACGGCCGAGGATTTCGACGGTATGCTCGCCGATCAGCGGTGGACGGCGGTAGGCGCGCCAGGGCGTGGCGCCGAACAGGATCGGCGCACCCGGATAGCGGAAGGTGCGCCCCAGTTCCGGGTGCTCAACCTCGGCGAAGTAGCCGCGCGCGGCGAGCTGCTCGTCGGTCGCGAGTTCATCGAGCGGGCGGACGGCGGCGTAGGGCAGGCGCAGAGTCTGCGCCCGCGTGGCCATCTCGTCGCGGTTCTTGTCCTTCACCCATTCGTCCAGAATCGCGTACAGCCGCTCCCAATTGGCGCGGCGATAGCCGTCCTCGTTCCATTGCGGCTGCGCCAGTTCCTCCGCCTGGCCGTCGCTTCGCGCCCATTCCAGCAGCGTGTTCCAGTCGCCGGAAATGGAATGCATCACGTACCCGTCGCGGCATTTCGCGACGCGAAAGCCGCGAAACCAATGCATCGCGCCGTAGCGACGCGGGATATCGTTTTCGCCGAAGTAGCGGCCCGGCAGGTGCTCGACCGCCGACACCGTCGCTTCCTGAATGCTGAGATCGACCCATTGGCCGGCGCCGTCGTGGTCGCGTGCGAACAGAGCGGCCACGATTCCGATCACCGCGTAGTAGCACCCTGAATGGTAGGCCTGCAGACCCAGCGGGCGCACGGGGGTCTCGCCCGGATAGCCGCACACGTAGGTCATCCCGCCCAACGCAGCCAGGACCGAGTCGTCGGCCTGGTAGTTGCGCCGGGGGCCGGTCTGACCAAAGGGTGCGATCGAGCACAGGATCAGCGCCGGATTGATTTCGTGCAAATGGTCCCATCCCAGGCCCAATTCGCGCAGACGCCCGGGCGCGGAGCTTTCGATCACCAGGTCAGCCGATCGCGCCAGCCGGTCGAACACTTCGATTCCCTTGGAGCTGGTGAGATCGAGTGTCAGCGAGCGCTTATTGAGGTTGTAGAACCAGAAGAACAGGCTGCGGTCCGGATGCGGCGCGTCGTCCAGGAACGGTCCGATACGGCGCGCCGAGTCTCCTCCCGGCGGCTCGACCTTGATAACGTCAGCACCCATGTCCGCCAGGATACGCCCGCACAGCGAACCTTTCTGATCGGTCAGATCCAACACGCGCAAACCTGCAAATACGCTTTGCTCCATTAGCTCACCTCTGCCAGCGCACTCGCGTCGCGGAAAATCCAACAGACACCTTTAGCGAAACGGCGAAGAAAAGCCCATGACTCGCACCCCGCCGCGCTGCGCATCGGCAGCAGGGCGGCCTGGCCTTTTGCAGCTGTGTCTCAGGCCGGAACGCCAGTTAGCGAATGGCTGGTGGCTGAAACGATTCGCACCGAGAGTGTGTCGCCGGCGCTCGCCTGTGCGGGAAACACCGCTGTTTTGAATTGGGGCGTTTTGCCGGATAGCATTCCGCCGCCGCGCCGCGCGGGTCCTTCCACCAGAACTTTCCGAACATGACCGATTTCCGCCTGATTGCGCGCCATCGACAGCGATTCCTGAAGCTCGATTACCGCGGACAGGCGCCGCGCTTTTTCCGCCTCGCTCACGCTGTCGCCCAGCTTGAACGCGCGGGTATGCTCGCGCACCGAATACTTGAAGGTGAAAGCCGAATCGAAGCCGACCTCGCGCATCAAGGCCATCGTCGCCGCGAAGTCGTCCTCCGCTTCGCCGTGGAATCCCACAATGATGTCGGTGGAAATCGCCAGCCCTGGGATCGCGCTCCGCAGCCGCTCGACCAGGTTCAGATATTCTTCGACGCCGTAACCCCGTTCCATCGCGGCCAGAACCCGGTCCGAGCCCGATTGCACCGGCAGATGCAGATAGGGCTGAACCTTCGGCTCGGACGCCATTGCCTGGATCACGGAAGCAGTCATGTCGCACGGATGGGGCGAGGTGAAGCGGATGCGCTCGATACCTTCGATCGCGCCGATCATCGCGAGCAAGCGGCCGAAATCGACTTCGCCATGGCGATAAGCATTGACCGTCTGCCCCAGCAGCACGACTTCTTTGACCCCGCGAGCGGCCAACTCTGCGCATTCATGGAGCACGGCTTCGGGTGCCACGCTGCGCTCGCGCCCGCGCACGTAAGGCACCACGCAGAATGCGCAGAAGCGATCGCATCCTCGCATCACGGTGACATAAGCGCGCGGCCCCTCGTCATGATCAGCGCTCAGTCCGGCGTAGGTTTCGCTTCGATCAAGGCGCACATCAACAATCGGGTCGAAGCCGGTCCGGCCCAGGAACTCCGGCAGCCGCCGGTAACTGTCCGGCCCTGCCACCAGGTCGAGATAAGGAGCCTTTTCGACCAGCAACGCGCGGTTATGCTGCGCCATGCATCCCAGCAATCCCAAACGCACTTCGGGCCGCCGATGTTTGAGTCGGGCAAGATCGGAGAGCCTGCCCAGCACGCGCTCTTCGGCGTGCTCGCGAATCGCACAGGTGTTGAGCAGGATGACGTCGGCATCCTCGGGACGCGTGGCGCCGGCGTAACCCGCCCGCCGCAGGATCGCCGTTATTAGCTCGGAGTCGGCGATATTCATCTGACAGCCATAGGTTTCCAGGTAGACTGCCGGTTGAGTGCTGGTTTCGGGATTTTTCATCGACCGTGGTGAAATCTTAATTGAGCGGCAGGCCGCAAGACAACGCGCTGGCCGGGCCGAAAGCCGCACGCCATTGCGTGCAACTGACTTTATGCTTATGTTCTAGTAAGTTATGGCGCAGCAACGTCAGCCGGCCTTTCAGCGCATGGAAGCATCGCTGCTTGCCTGTCCCAGATGCAAGGTTGCGGTGCCGGTGCGCAAACGGCTGTTGCTCATCCTGCCTGGAGGCGACAAGTACGAGTACTTGTGCCCCAAATGCTCGTCAACCTGCGGCACCACCATCGAATCCGACGGCAAGCGCAAGCTCCTCTCATAGTCCGATAACGTCGCCGTCCGATAACGTCGCCGCCCTTCGGCAAACTCACCTCGCTACCACGTCGTAAATGGCAAAGTCAGCCTGCTGCTCGGAGGACTGCGCATGCACCGCGCGGAAATCCTCCGAAGTCAAATAGGCGCGCAGAGCCGCGCGGCTGGTCCATCGCGTCATCAGCATGAAAGTCGTTCCGCGGCTCGTCCGCTTCGATAACACGTCGAGGCCCAGGAAGCCGTCATGACGATCGACCTTTCGCGACCGCTGCGAAAATCGCCCGGTGATTGCCTCCGCTTCATCGTTTGCAACCGTGAAGTTGGAAATCGCAACGACCATGGATGTTGCCCCCTTCCTATCGCGATCTCTCTAGTTAACGTCAGGCGTACTTGACATACGTCGGGCATGCCGGATGATGGTAACACATCCAACGCGGGACTTTTAGGCCGAAGCATTGAGTAACTGAAGCCGGCCCAGCGTGGAGTGCAGAATCATGACGCAAGGGCGGGATGAGGGGGCAAGCCTTGCGATAGAAAACCGGCGGCCAGCGCTTGCTCTGGCCGCGGTTCAGGATCATTTCAGCAAACATCCCGAGCTGCGACAGCGCTACGGTGAGCGGGGGACGGCCAAGTGCGTGCAAGACGCCGAGTTCCACCTCGCCTACCTGGCGCAGGCTATCGGCACATCCACCCCCGCGCTGTTCTCCAACTACGTTGAATGGGCGGCGTCGATGTTGAGCGCGCGCAACATTCCGCCTCGCGACCTCGCCGACAGTCTCGCCGCTATCCGTGCGGCGATCATCGGGCAGTTACCGGCGGAAAGCGGACAGATAGCAGTCGAATATATCGATTTTGCGATAAGCCGGACCCATGAAAGTGAACCACCACCCGTTTTCCTTGGCGGGCAGGACGCACTGGCGCAGCTAGCCCGGGAGTATCTCAACTGCCTGCTGCGCGGCAACCGGCGGGACGCCGGCGCACTGATCTCGGCCGCGGTGAGCAACGGTACGCGAGTAGCCGATATCTACTTGCGGGTCTTTCAGCCGGTCATGCACGAAGTTGGCCGTTTGTGGCAAGCCAATGAAATTAGCGTGGCGCAGGAGCATTATTGCTCCGCGGCCACACAGCTTGTCATGTCGCAGCTCTATGAGCTGATCTTCAACGCCGAGCGGCGGGGGAAGACGCTGGTTGCCGCATGCACATCCGGCGATCTGCATGAAATCGGACTGCGAACGGTCGCGGATTTTTTTGAAATGGCGGGATGGGACACTCACTACCTGGGAGCCAACGTTCCCATTCCCGACCTGCTCCGCCTCCTGATCGAGCGCCGTGCCGACGTGCTTGCTCTGTCGGCTACCATTGCCGCTCACATCGGCAAGGTCCGCGAAACCATCAGGAGCGTGCGCAGTTCGCCGGAATGCCAGGGAGTGCGCATATTGACGGGCGGCTATCCGTTCAATATCAGCGATGACCTGTGGCGGAAGGTCGGCGCGGACGGCTGCGCGCGTGACGCTTTGGCCGCCATCTCGCTGGCTGAGGACCTGCTGAAGGACGACACGAACGGATGAACCCGCAAAACCAAAGGCCCGGGCGCGAATCGGCGATAGCGCGAGCGGCCGAAGATGAGAAGATCGTCGAGGAAATGGCCGCTCTCAACAATGAGTTGATCACGGCGCAGCGTGAGCTGGTGCGGCGCAACGCGGAGTTGACGCGGCTTAACGAGCAAATGAATCAGCTCCTGGGTATTGCTGCGCATGACCTGCGCAATCCGCTGGCCGCGATCTACACGTGCAGCGAATACCTGCTGAGCGAGCCGAAAAATCTCGAAACCGCTCAGATCGAGATGCTGCGTGCCGTAGAGACCTCAAGCATGTTCATGTTGGGGCTGATCGAAGACATCCTGCACTTGTCGCGGATGGAATCAGGAAAAATCGAGCTGAGGATCGAAAGCTTCGATCCCGCAGGTCTGGTGGAGCGCCATGTCGCGATCAACCGCGCAATCGCGGCACGCAAAAAAATCACTATCGATCTCGATATCCAGTCCAATCTGACGCCGATCGAAGGCGACCGGAACAAGATCGAACAGGTTCTGGAGAACCTGATTTCCAATGCGATTAAGTTTTCTCCGCCGCAAACCTCCATCACGGTGGTGCTGCGGCTTGACGGTCCCGGGCTGAGGCTTGCGGTCACCGATCAAGGTCCCGGAATCCCCGAGATAGAGCGGGACAAACTTTTCCAGCCGTTCTCACGCACCAGCGTCAGGCCCACCGGCGGAGAGAAGAGCAGCGGTCTTGGCTTGGCCATCGCGCGCAAGATAGTCGAGGCTCATCGCGGACGAATCTGGATTGAGAGCGAAGTGGGAAGGGGCTCGACCTTTTTCGTGACGCTTCCATTGCATGCCGCGGCGGCTGCGAGAAAATGATATCCAAACCCGGGGATGGTTCCAGCCACGACCCGGGATTCTTTTCCGAAATGGCGCGCCGCAGCCGGCAGGGTCGCAGGTGTCTTTGCAGTCAGAACCACAGCGGGTGCTGATCATCCGCCTCAGCTCTTTGGGCGATGTGATCCAGACCCTGCCATTGCCGGCAGCTATCAGGCGGTCATTTCCTCAAGCGAAAATCGGATGGGCAATCGACGCGGAGCTGGTATCCGCGATCGCCGGTCATCGCGATTTGGATTATATCCACGCCTGTCCGCGCGCCCATTGGCACAAAGCGGCAACGAATCCCTTGAGCTGGCCGCGGGTCGCTCGCGACATAAGCGCCTTTGCCGGCGATCTCCAGGCGGTCGGCTATGACGTCGCAATCGACGCGCAGGGTTTGCTCATATCCGCCCTGATTCCATTCCTCGCCCGAATCAAACGGCGAGTCGGCTTCGCTCATCGCAGGGAACTGAGTCATTTCTTCTACACCGAAAAGTACGTCGGGAAGAAGGAGTACTTTGCCTCGGAAACCTTGCACTCCGAACATATGCTCGCGCTCGGGCGCGCCATTGGATGCGACATTTCCGGCTGTCAGCCAACCTTGCCCGACCTGCCTGCCTACCTGCATGGCGCCGCCGCCGCGCGCCTGGAGCAGGCCTTTGCCGGAAGCGGTCCGCTGATTGCGCTGGCGCCCGGCACCCGATGGTCCAGCAAGCAATGGCCGGCCGAATACTGGCTAGAATTGCTGGCAATGATTTTGACCAGGACGGCGGCGAACCTCGTCGTGGTCGGATCGGAGGACGAAGCGCAAACTGCCGCCGAGCTCACGCACCGTCTGGCGGAAAGATGGCCAACACGGATCCTTAATCTGGCCGGAAGGACCACGCTGCCCGAGCTTTACGCAGTGCTGGGCCGCGTGCCGGTCATGATCGCGTCCGACACCGCGCCATTGCACGTTGCGGGAGCGGCCCGATGCGCCCACCTGATTGGCGTCTATGGTCCCACGCCGGGTGGCAGAACCGGGCCGTCGGGCAGCCCGGACATAAGGCTGTTGTCTGCCCGGCCCAGGCTTCATTGTCAGCCCTGCCGGCGCGCGCGATGCCGCTACGGCACGAACCAATGCATGCATAACGTAGCGCCGGCGGAGGTTTTCGCGGCGGTGGCGCAAGCAATGGAGCTGCCGGCGCGCGGATAACCTCTACACTCCGTATTCGGCGAGCAGCGCCTCGCGCAAACGCGCGTAGTGTATCATTCCGGCCAGGTAATTGAGCTTGCGCGTGGGGCCGAGGATCGCGGTCAGATCGAATCCGTAACGCTTGCGCAAATGTTCACGGACGGCGTCAAACACGTCGCCGCCCGGCGCACCCGCAGGCAAAGGGGTATCCCTGGCTGGGGACTTAGAAAAGATCTGCCGCGCCATCGGCTGCGGATAACCCGCCAGGCTCACCAGGATGTCCGCGGCCAGTTCCACCTGATCGTCCAAACGCTCGGAGCATTCGGCGCCGAAGTACAGGCGAGCTTGCCGGGGTTGCTGGCGAGGAAACATGCCGGAACTCAAATGATGGCCGACCTCGTGGCAGAATGCCGTTCCGACCGCGAGCGGATGGTGCGCGCTGTTGACATAAATGAGGGGCTTGCCGATCGCAGGGGGAGTCTGATGCAGATAGAATCCGCGCACCGCGAAGCCGCCGCTGCCGCGGTAGGGCGCAGAACTGAAGTGCAGGCTCAGATGCTCGGACACCTCCGCGAAGTGCCGCATCGAAGGCGGGCCCATCGGGCTGCGGTTGAAGTTGGGCCAGATCGCGGAGGCGGCCGCGACGAGGTCACTTATTTCGCTGCGCCCGAAGATGTTGCGCAGATTTGATTCGTAGTCGCGTACCAGCAGCCGCCTGATTTCGTGTTCCTCTTCGCGGGAAGGGTCCTTGCCCGCACCCCCCGCCGATGCCTCCGCGAGAATGCTCCTGACCAGACGAGCAATTCGACGGTTACGATTCCATTTGGCTGCCATAGTCGAGGCCTCCGGCCTGGCCGTTAGGGGCGCGCTTGCTGTTTAAGCTGCAAGGCGTCTGATTACAACCATCTGTACAGTTTAAACACACCTTGTTTATTTTCCTTAGCGGTGAGGAATAATATATGACAATTTGTTCAAAAAACGAAGACTTTCGTCGTAGCAAAATCGCCATCAGGGTAAGGCGTGTCACGGTCGCGATCCATCCGGCAAGGGGGGCCGAAGGCTGCGCCGCACCTCGTCCGCCTCCGCTCGCGCCGCCCGCAACGGAGGCAGCCGAGGTGGAACTCAGATATCTAGCCGATCAAAGCGAGCGGCAGTGCTTTGCGCAATCGCTGACGCAGGCCCGCGCCCGCGCGGGAATGGGCTTTATGGAAAAGGCGCGATCACGCATCGGCGCGATGCACCTGCAGTTCTCCGATCTTTACGGTATCTTCGACGAGCAGGCAGGCGCCGACCGGATGCTGGCCGGGTTCGCAATCCACGCCCTGGATATGTTCAGCCAGAGCTATCGAGAACCCGATTTGACCGATTTGCCGCCGCGGTCGGTCCTCGAGGTCGGCGAGCTCTGGTCGTGCAGTCCGGGCGCCGCAGTCTCGGCCCGATGGGCATGCGGGATTGCGGCGATATTGCTGGAAGCACGGGCGCTGCTGATCTATCCGATAGTCCACCCGTGGGACCTGACCGGCTCATATCCCGGATTCGAGCGCGCCGGCGCTCCGATTCCCTGGCCCTATGTACAAACGATGCAGGGGGGCGACATTCTGGTTCAGCCGATGGTCGCGCGCGAGGCGGCCCTGGCCGGCTTGACCTCCCTCGTATCGCTGGGCGGATTCGAAGTTGAGGACGGCAAACGGGTGGTTCGGTTTTCGGACCCGCGGGCGACGGCTGTAAAAATACGCAACCTGATGCGCCGCGCCGGCCGGGGAGCTGATTTGGTCACTCCCGGTCCCGCACCGGGCGCGCCGATCTTGCCCGCCCTATAGCTGCGGTTCCGGTACGGCGCCAGGCATATAATCCTGCTGTGCGATGGAGCTGGCTTGCCGATGCGGTCCTGCTGTTTCACGCCGCGTACGTGGGTTACGTGGTGTTTGGCCTGGCGGCCATTTTGTTGGGTATCGCGCTGGGATGGCGTTGGGTGAGAAACTTCTGGTTTCGCGCGACGCACTTGGGCGCAATCGCAGTGGTCGCGGCCGAGTCGATCGTGGGATTGGCGTGCCCGCTGACTACGCTGGAAAACCGCCTGCGGATGGCGGCAGGGGAGCGGGGCTACCGGGCGGGATGTATCGCGCATTGGCTCTGGCCGCTGATATTCTTCGACTTTCCGCAATGGGTGTTCATGCTCGGCTACCTGGCGTTCGCCACGGTCGTCGTCGCGGTTTTCTGGATTGCGCCGCCGGAGCTCCCACGGCGGAGGCCGCAGGCAACGCGCTGAGCAACGTTCGCCAACCGCTCTGACAGGTCAGCCGGCCGCATCCACGGCGGCGCCATTTTGCGGCGGACTTGATCGAGGACGATCCACGCGGGCTCAAGGACCTTGTGGCAGTCGAATTGCCCCCGCCGCATAGGCGACCGCGGCCGAGGCGGTTAGCAGATCGGCCTTGCTTTGAATCAGGGTATAGCGGGCGTTGGCCAGATCGTTGCCGGCGGAGAGCAATTCCACGATCGTGCTGAGTCCCTGCCGGTAGGCTTCGAGATTGGAGTCATAGGCGTCCCTGGAGGCCGCCAGGATCGAGAGCGCGTACTCGTACTTTTTGACCGCTGACTTGAACTGGAAGTAGGCGCGCCACACCTGCGCAATTGCGTCCACCTCGGATGACTGCAAATCGGCCCGGGCGGCCTCGCGCTGCGCGCCCGCCTCGCGCATATCATTGAGGCGGCGCAGTCCGGTGAACAGGTCCCATTGCATCGTGACCAGCGCGGTGTACTGCGGCAACCTGGTATTCACGACCGGAGCGCTGTTTTCGTTATAGCTCCATATATTCTCTCCGTAGGTGCCAGACAGGCCGACGGTCGGATACCAGGCCGACTTGGTGCGTCGCAGTTCGGCGTCGCGCTGGCGCAGTGCGGCAACCTGGGCGGCGAGGTCGGGGCGCTGCTTGACCGCCACATCGATCAATTGATCGACCGTGGCGCTCAACTCGCGCGGGATCGGCTGGCGATCGAGATTTTCGACGTCCAGCGACGTGTTGGCGGCCATTCCCAGCGCGACCGCCAGATCCGCTTGCGAATCGCGCACCAGCAGCTTGGCATTCTCCAAATCGTAGCCCGCCTGCGCCCGGCGCTGGCGGGCAAGCAAGAGGGCGGGCTCGGTTGCCAGGCCCAGGTCCATCCGCTGGCTGACCGCCTCGTCGTCGGTGGTGGTCAATTCCACGTTCTTGCGCGCCGCTTCCACCGCCGCCTTGGAGGCGGACAGCGCATAAAACGCACGCTGCGTGTTGAAAACCACGTCCTGAAGCTTGCGATCGAAGAGAAAATTCGCGGCGGCGAGGTGCTGACGGGCGGCCTCCGCCGCCGCGCTGCGGCGGCCGAAGTCAAGCAGCGTATAGGTAAGCTGAAGCTCCGGCAGATATTCCCACTGGTCGATCGAGATTTCGTTGCCCGTGTCCTGAAACTGAAACTGCGTGTAGCCAGCGCTGCTTTCGTAACTGACCATCGGGTAGTAGGGCGCCCTTGAGCCGCCATAGGCGGCGGCAGCGGCACGCGCCGCGGCCCACGCCTGGCGGGTGGACGGGTTGTGGCGCAAGGCGAGATCGATCAGCTCCGGAAGTTCATAGAACTGGTTGGCCGCCTGCGGCCCCGCACCAGGGAGCGCCGCAGGCCCCATCGTGTCGGACGGAACGACGTATTCCTGGCGCTGATCGGCCGGAGGAGCCCAAGGCCGATCTATCGCGCGCGGCGCGTACAAGTCAGGGCTCACCTCTGGCAGCCGTTCCAGCGATGCGCATCCTGTCAGCAGTGCCGCGGCGCTCAATGCGAAAACGGCCGCGGCAATTCGGGCACGCAGGCGCAAGCTCTTGTGGTCGATAGCGATCTTTCCAATGTGTCGGTCCGTCTGTCCGTAACTGCTATTTCTCATATCGCCTCGCAATGCACCCCGGTTAAGTACACCGCGCAGAGGCCGGAAGCGAAAGGCTGCGCTTAGGCTAATCGTGAGAGCCCGTTGAATGTTGCGTGCTGCTTATGCACAATTTGCTGGTTGAAAGTCTCCGGCATTTGCACAGACATATCCGCACCGGCGAGGGTTCTGCCGGCGCTGGCGATTTATGCGCTGGCGCTGTCAGGATGCGATCCGGTGATCAACATTGCCGGTGCGGATTTTCCAAGCTGGCTGGTCTGTCTGATCGCCGGAGCGATTTTCACCGCCATCCTCCGGCCGTTCCTTCTAAAGCTCCGGCTTGAACCCTACATGGGACCGCCGCTGCTGGTGTACCTGAGCCTGGCTTTGCTGCTTTCCTGCGTGACCTACCTGATGTTCTTCAATCGCATCTGACGCTGGTGGAACCGGAGCAATCAACAGCCAAAGACCCGCTGCTGGCGCGGATTTTGGGACGGGTGCTGGGTCTGGCGATCGTGGTGGGCGCGATCGTCGCGGTGGGCTATGTGGGGATGCTCTATTACGTGTACCCGCGCACTGACGACGCCTACGTGCGCGCCAACAGCGTGGGCGTGGCGCCGCACGTCAGCGGACCGATCGTCAGGCTGCCGGTCGTCGACAATCAGCACGTCAAGCAAGGGGACCTCCTGTTTATTGTCGATCCTCGGCCGTATGCGTCCGCGCTGGACTCGGCCGAGGCCAAACTGCAGTTGACCAACCTGGAAATCAAGGCCTTGCAGGACGCGATCAGATCCGCGCAGGCCGAGCAAAAACGGCGCTCTGCCGACGCCGCCTATGCGCGCCAATACCTGAACCGGATCCAACCGCTGCTCAAGCGCCATTTCGTCACCGCCAACGACGTGTACGACGCCCGCACCAAGGCGAGCGCGGCCGAGGCGGACGTGGAGAACGCGGGATCCACGGTGCGGCAGGCGCAAAACCAGCTCGGGCAATATGGCGATATCAACGCGCGGCGCCGGGCCGCCGAGGCCGCCGTTTACGATGCGAAACTGAACGTAAACTACTGCTACGTGCGGGCGCCGTTTGACGGCTATGTGACCAATCTGAATATCGCCGTCGGCCAGTATGCCAACGAAGGCAAGGACGTCCTGACCTTGGTCGACAATCGAATCTGGTATGTGATTGCAAATTTTCGCGAAACCTTTCTGTCTCACATCCGCCCCGGAATGAGTGTGGAGGTGTTTCTGCTGAGCTATCCGAACCAGCGTTTTCGCGGTCACGTGCAGGGAATCGGATGGGGCCTCTACCAGGAAAACGGCGCCACCGTTGCCGGTCTGCCGCAGGTGGAACCGACGCTTAACTGGGTGAGGCTGTCGCAGCGTTTTCCGGTCCGCATCATCCTGGGCCCGAACAATACCCGGTTTCCCTTCCGGATCGGCCAGACCGCGGTGGTTACCGTCCAAGGCTATCGCGACTCGCAGGCCCGCGCTGGCCCGCCCTCGTCGCGGCCCAATGGCTGATGTGCAATGCTTGATATGTCGCGAGCAATTCCATCTCTCAAGCTGTAGAAGCGCTGTGCGCGAAAGTGCGTCGGGAGCCCGCGCCGCAGGCGTGGCCTTGCGGCTGGAAAGCCTGTTCCATGGCGGGACGGACGCCCCGCCTGGATCCGGCTATTTTGTTGCAGTTGTGGGCTGAGCCCAGGTTTCCAGCTTGAAGCTGGGATCATCCGCACCCGGCGCGGTGACTGCGGTCGCGCTCACGTTGCGGAAATATGCGCGGCCCGTGTTCTGGCTGGAGTAAAAGCCCAGCCGGCAGGCGAGCTCGACGTCGGTCTCCTTTGGCACCTGGAGGTAAAATCCAATCGGTTCCCAATAGCCGGTGCCCTTCACATGACGCGACAGGATCCAGCTCTCCATGATGCTGATGTTGGCGCCAGTGTCGATTTCGCCCACGTTTTCGACCCGAACGCTGGCGGTGAAATGATACCAGCCGGGTTTCAAGTGAAGGCTTTGCTTCCAGCGCGAGTCGGCGGGCTCGTAATTCCATACTTCCAGCTCGGCCGGCTGCTGGTCCTTAAGCCAATCGAAGGTGACGTCGCCCGGCGGCAGCGTGTACGGATCGTGCTGCCAGCATCGCGGTGAGTCACCGCTGCCCCCGCTCAGGTTGGGATTGCATAACAGGTTGGCCTGCGCAGCGGCAACGGCGGGCGCGAAGCATACCGCGAACAGACCCAACCCGAGCATCGAAACGATTTTGGAGGCAGCCCAGGGACTTCGATTGAACTTCGCGTTATCCAGCATAAATCACCAAAGGGCCTTTGTGTCTGGCCCGATCAGAACAGCAGATATGACTCGCCGTTGCAACGTTGCCGTGATCAGCTTAGTTCTCCAAAATACCCGAATTCCACGTTAACTGGCGCAATCGAAGCCAGCTAACCCCGCGCGCCACCCGTATGCGGACCGCTTATCTACGGTTGAGGGAATCGAGAATCGCCAGCCCCTCGACCGCCAATCCATGCGTCAGATTGTCCAGCATCAGACGTTTTAGATGCTGGGTCAGTGCCGTCCGCGAGTACCTGATGGCCAGCGGCGGTTTGGCGACAATCTGTCGCGCCAACTCCCAGGCGCGAGGCAGGAGCTTTTCGCGGGGCAATACTTCGCTCACGATGCCGAGCGTCAACGCCTCCTGGGCCGGAATTTTCTGACCGGTCAGCAGAAAGTAGCGGCCCCGGTTGTAGCCCAGCAGCAACGGCCAGACCACGTGCACGCCATCGCCGGGCACCGCGCCACCAGGGAAGTGGGCCAGGTCCGCAAAGACGGCGTCGTCGCTCGCGAGCACGATGTCACTCAGCACGGCCATTTCGGCATGCACGAAAGCGGCCCCGTTGACGGCCGCGATTATCGGGACCTCGATATCGAGGAGATCCATCAAAAGATGTTTGCCCTCGAAAATGATCCGGTCCCAGCTTTCGGGCGTGGTGCGGCCAAAGCCGCCAATCTCGGCGCAAAACGATTTGCCCGTGCCGGTCATGATTACGGCCTTGTTGTCCGGATCGCGCGCGATGTCGGTAAACAGATCACCAAACTCGGTGTGCGGGCCGGGCTCCCAGATCATCTCCTTGCCGCCGGTGTGAAAGGTGACCTGCAGGATGCCGTCCTGCCGCTCCAGCCGCGCATGCTGATATCTGTTTTGATATTGTTCGAATCGGCTCATGGTCTGTACCTCCAACTATGTTCAAAAGCGCCGCAGGCAGACTGAATCGCGATTCGGGATAAAGATCAAACTCGCAGAGCTGCCTGATCCCTAGCGCCGCGAGCCGTTGGCGGAGAGCATCCGGGAGCCGTACATATCGTCGCCTGCCGGATGACGCCGGATTACCGCCGCCAGCACGAGCCCGATGATGCTTAGCCCGAAGCAAATTTCCGCGAAGAGGTCGCCGACCACGCAGTATATCGTGCGTCCCCGACGCCAGCGCACGGTGCGAATCTCCGTGCCGCGCCAGAAGAGGTCGGTGCGCGCAGTGATATTGCCGTCAGCCTCAATCAGCGCGCTGATGCCGGTGTTGGCCACTCGCACCATCGGCGTGTGCGTCTCCACCGATCGCAGCGCCGACATCGCCAGCAATTGGTAGGGCGCGGAACTGCTACCGTACCAGGCGTCATTCGTGATGTTGACGAGCACATCGGCACCGTGGGTGACTGCGTGCCGGCTGAGATCGGGGAAAATGCCTTCGTAGCAGATCAGCACCGCCAGCTTGGCGCCGGCCACGTCAAACAGGGTCTGGCGCTGTCCGGGAACGAATTCACCCAGGCCGACTACCACCTTGTGCACGAAGAAACCGAACAATGCTCGCGCGGGCACGTACTCGGCGAAGGGCGCCAGATCGATCTTGTCGTAGTAGTCCACGATGCGCCCGTTGGCGGAGACCAGGTAGGCGCGGTTGAAAGAGTCGATTTCATTTTCGCCAATACGCAGCGCCGGCGCGCCGAAAAGAATCGGCGTGTGCGCCGCCTGGGCCAGTTTCAGAAGGAGTCCCTTGTACTGAGCGTCATTGCTCAGCTGCACCGGGTAGCGGTCTCCGGGCAGGACGTAAAAGGCGGCCGCCGCCTCGGGCCATACGATCAGGTCCGGATGCTCCCGCGCGGCGTGCATGGTCTGCTCGATGTAAACCTTGAAACTTGAGGCGCGGAAGTTGGGGTCCCACTTGATGCTCTGCGGGATGTTGCCCTGCACCATCGCGACCTTAAGCTCGCCGTCGTACTTTTCGCTGCCCAGTTGCGAGATGCGCAGCCCGCTGAACACCATCGCCGCAACCATCAGGATGGTCAGCGCGGAGAGACTCTGAATCTTCAAGCGGTTGGCGGAGGCGGGAGCGGCCATTACCGTGTAAATGACGGCGTTAAAAAAGATGATCAGCGCGGACACGCCGTAAACGCCGGTGATCTCGGCAAATTGGATCAGGCCCAGGTTGCGATAAGCAGTGTACCCGACAAAATTCCACGGAAACCCGATCGGAAAATAACAGCGCAGCCATTCGACGGCGGTCCACAGGATGGGCAGCGTCAGCACCAGGGGAACTCGCAACCGCCGCGTTACGAAGACGGCGCCTACCATGGTGCCGGCCACAAACAGCGCCTCCACCGCGGCCAGCAGGAGCATCGGACCCACCGCCATCCACATCGGCGCGTCGGCAAAGGTATGCAGCGGGATAACCGCCCAATACAACGACAGCACGTTAAGGACGAAGCCCTGCAGAAGGGAGAAGCCAAACACCGCGCGCTGGCGCTGCCCCTCGATCGCATAGAGCAAGGGAACCAGCGCCACCCAGGCGAGCAGATTCATGTCGAACTTCGGAAAGGCCAGTCCCAGCGCCAGGCCGCTGGCGACCGCCAGTGCCGCGCGCGCAAGCCCGTAAGAGGAGCTTACTGCTGGGTCGGAAACAGGCTTTTTAAGGGTAGCACTCCGGCGCATGGTGGATGTCCGTCAAAGCGAGCGTAGATTTCATCGGCATCGCGCCAGTCCTGGACCAGAACAACAGCGTCACGGGCGCTGAAGTGAAGGTCACCGGGTATCCGCCATTCGTGCTCGAAAGTCCAGTCAACGGCGGGGCGGCGGCCCAGGTCCAGGCTAACCACGCGCCACAGTTCAGCCTGCGGCAGAATGCCAGCCGCCTCTTTCCAAGGCAAATAAATGACCGGGCGGGCGCCCATCCTGAAAGCGTAGCGTTTGTTCACCGCGATGCCGAAGGGCTCGTATCTGCGCCGCGCGCGCGGGTCAAGCACACGCGCCAGATGCTCGAAAGGCGCGTCGAAGAAGCAGATTACCGGGCGCCGGGTGCGGATCATGCGCACACCGGCGCGGATCATTCCGGCGCTCAAGATAGCGGCCAGGTTGTCGAGCGCCGCAGCCGGATGGGAGGCGCGCGTGAAATGCGTGAGCATCCCGGCGCCGGGAGCCTTTTGGATCAGCGTGCGCGGTAATTTCATCGCGCCTGCTCGGAAGCCGTCTGCGTGGTCTTGAAAGCTTCATCCAAAGCGGCTTCGAGCTTGTCCTGGTAATCGAACATCAGCTTGGCATCGGCCCGCGGACCTTCATGATCATAGCCGAGCAGATGCAGAACGCCATGAACCAGCAGGGTGCGCAGCCGCAAGCTGACGCTTTGGCGCAGCTCGCACGCCTGGCGGACCGCGGTTTCCAAGGAAATGGCGATGTCGCCCATCAAAATCGCGTCAACCGGCCGGTACTCGCCGGGCCCCAGCACAATCGCCGCTTCGGCCTCGTTGTCCGGCGCAAAGGACAGCACGTCGGTCGGGCGATTGCGGAATCGGTAGTAGCTGTTGAGTTGCTTCATCCGCCGGTCGCTGGTGAGCAGGATCGACAATTCGCAATCTTCGCGCTCCAGCAAACGCATCAACGCCGCCGCTTCCCGACGCAGCAGGGTGGCATAGCGGCTGGCGCCCCTCAAGTCGCAGCTTAGTTCGACGGGCACGTCAGTCGTCTTGGGGTTCGCCGTTGCGCATTCCGGTCAGCGGCGGCTCGCCGCTGGCGGCGTCGTAAGCGGAAATGATCGCCTGGACCAGGCGATGACGCACCACGTCGCGCTCGTTGAAATAGACAAACGCGATGCCCGGCGTGCTCGACAGCACCGTGCGCGCTTCCTTGAGTCCCGACAACTTCCCGCTGGGCAGGTCGATCTGGGTGATGTCGCCGGTGATGACGGCCTTTGAGTTGTACCCCAGCCGGGTCAGGAACATCTTCATCTGCTCCGAGGTCGTGTTCTGCGCCTCGTCCAGAATGATGAAAGAGTCGTTCAGTGTGCGCCCGCGCATGAACGCCAGCGGCGCCACTTCGATTGTGCCGCGCTCCAGCATCCGGCGCGCACGGTCGAAGTCGACCATGTCGTGCAGCGCGTCATAAAGCGGGCGCAGGTATGGATTGACCTTCTCCGCCAGATCTCCGGGCAAGAAGCCCAGCTTCTCGCCGGCCTCGACCGCCGGGCGGCACAGCACCATGCGAGTGACCTGGTTTTTCATCAGCGCCGCCAGCGCCATCGCCATCGCCAGGTAGGTCTTGCCCGTGCCGGCGGGGCCGATACCGAAGACCACGTCATGGTTGCGGATCGCGTCGATGTAGAGCTTTTGATGAATGCTCTTGGGCGTGATGATGCGCTTGTGCGCGGAGACGTAAACAGTGTCTAGAAAAATGTCCTTGAGCGAAGCGTTGCGGTCGCCGCGCAAGATCCGGATGGAGTAATCGACGTCGCTCGGATAGATCGGGTAGCCGGCCTTGAGCAGTTCATAAAGCTCGCTGAGCAGCTTGCCGCCCAACGCCTGCTCGGTCAGGCCGCCGGAGATCTTCAACCCATTGCCAGCCACCCCAATCCGTACGCCGAGCGCCTGTTCGATGGTTCGCACGTGGGCGTCATTTTGGCCCAGCAGGTCGGTAAACAGGCGCTGATCGTCGAAATGAAGCTCGAGCGAGTCTTCCGTAACTGGTTGTGAAATGGCTACGTTGCTTCCTCCTGGTGGAGACGGGCCTGCTTGCGAAGATATTCCAATGCGAAGCGGGGCTCCCTGCCTCTCAATCTAACTATTTCCCGCGCCGTATAGAAGCATTGGCGTTTACTTCCTCCAGCAGCCGGCCAACCTGGTCCAGCGCTTCGCGCAGACGCGAGGGATCGCGGCCGCCGGCCTGGGCGAAGTCCGGCCGTCCGCCTCCGGAGCCTCCAACTATGGGAGCTATCTGCTTGATGATTTCGCCGGCTTTCACCCGCGCCACCAGGTCCGGCGTCACCGCCACCAGCAGCGCCGCCTTGTCCTCCGCAACCGCCGAACCCAGCGCCACAACGGCCGACTTGTGCTGGTCGCGAGCCTGGTCGGCAATCCCACGCATCGCGCCGGCCTCCACGCCTTCCAGCAGGCGGGTCACGAGCTTGATTCCGCCGATGTCCCGCACGGCTTCGTCGGCCGGCGCCTGTGCACCGGTGGCCATCTTCTGCTCGAGCGAGCGAATCTTTTTTTCCAGTTCCTTCTCGCGCGCCAGCAGGCGCTGCAGCCGCTCCAGCGCGGCGCCGTCCCTGGCGCGCAACTGGTCTCCGATCTCGCGCAGGATCTCCTCGCGGCGGCGAATCGCCTCCAGCGCGCCCTGTCCGGTGGCGGCCTCGACGCGCCGCACGCCTGCCGCAACTCCGGATTCGGCCTCCAGCTTGAAGATGCCGATATCACCGGTGTGTGCGACGTGCGTGCCGCCGCACAGCTCGACCGAGAAATCGCCCATCCGCACAACGCGTACGCGGTCGCCGTACTTCTCGCCAAAAAACGCCAGCGCGCCGGTCTTCAGTGCGTCGGCATAAGCCATCTCTTCATGGACGACCGCGGCGTTTTCGCGGATGCGCGCGTTAACTTCCTCTTCGATAGTTTGAAGATCGCGGTCCGAAATCGCGCCGGTATGCGCGAAGTCAAAGCGCAGACGGTCGGGCGCGACCAGGGAGCCCGCCTGATGCACATGCGAGCCCAGGATGTCGCGCAGGGCGTAATGCAGAATGTGGGTCGCGGAATGATTCAGCATCGCGGCGGCGCGCCGCGGGCGATCCACTTCGAGTGTTGCGCGCGCCCCCGGCCGCACCTGCCCCGCGTCGCCCTGAAGCAGCCGCCCGATATGAACGACCGCGCCGTTGGCCTTGCGGGTGTCGTCGATTTCGAGCAGTGCGCCGCCCTCAGTGCGAATCGTGCCGCGATCGCCGACCTGTCCGCCGCCTTCGGGATAGAAGGGGGTCTCGGCGACGACCACTTCGGCCTTGCCGTCTGCGCCGACGTGGCTGGCCAGGATTTCGGAATCGGCCAGATAGCGGTCGTAGCCGATGAAGCGCGATGCAACTGCGCCACCCAGTTTGAGTTCGGCCGAGATCGCGTCTTCCTTGCGGGCGGTGCGCCCGCGCTCACGCTGCTGCGCCATAAGGCGCTCAAAGCCATCGACATCGACTTCAATTTCTTCGTCGCGAAGCACGTCCTGGGTTAAGTCGAGAGGGAATCCGTATGTGTCGTAGAGCTTGAACGCGACCTCGCCGGGAAGCACGCGATTGCGGGCGCCGCCGAGGCGCTGCCGCTCGCTTTCGATTAGCTCCAGGCCACGGCCCAGCGTTTCGCCAAAACGTTCCTCCTCGGCGGTCAGAACATCAGCCGTCTTGCGTGCTTGCGCCTCGAGCTCCGGGTAGGCGGTGCCCATTGCAGCGATGACCCCCTGCTGGACACTGGCCAGGAACGGCGATTTGATTCCCAGATAGCGTCCATGGCGCGCCGCGCGCCGCACAAGGCGCCTCAGAACGTACTCGCGGTCGGTGTTGCCCGGTACCAGGCCCTCAGCGATCAGGAAGCACATCGCTCGGGCATGGTCGGCAACGGCGCGAAAAGATACGTCCGTTTGATGCTTCTGGCCGTAGCGCGCACCGTCACCGAGCTTGGCCGCAGCATGCTCAATCTCCGCGATGATTTTTTGAAAAACGTCGATATCGTAATTGCCCAACAAGCGGCCAGTCTCAAAGCTTTGCAGCACCGCGGCGACGCGCTCCAACCCGGTGCCCGTATCGACGTGCTTCATCGGCAGCGGGGTGAGCTTACGCGACGCGTCGCGGTTGTATTGGATGAAGACCAGGTTGCCCAACTCGATAAACCTGGCGCATCCGTCAACGTTAACGCCGCAGGCCGCGCCCTTGTGCGGCGAGCCGTCGCAGGCCGCCTCGCCGCGGTCGATATCGATCTCGGAATTCGGTCCGCACGGACCGGTCTCGCCCATTTCCCAGAAATTGTCCTTGTCGCCGAAGCGCAGGATGCGCTCGCGCGGCAGAACGCCCATTTTGATCCAGATATCCTCGGCTTCCAGGTCGTCCTTGTGCACCGTCGCCCAGAGCAGGTTGGCGTCGATGCGCCAGACCTTGGTGATCAGTTCCCAGTGCCAGGCGATTGCTTCCTTTTTGTAGTAATCGCCGAAGGACCAATTGCCGAGCATCTCGAAAAACGTGTGATGGTAGGTGTCGCGGCCGACCGCTTCCAGATCGTTGTGCTTGCCCGAGATGCGCAGGCATTTCTGGCAATCGGCGACGCGCCGGGCTTCGGGCGTGCGGATGCCGAGGAAATAATCCTTAAACGCCACCATCCCGGCGTTCGTGAAAAGCAGCGTGGGATCGCCCTTGGGAACCAACGAGGCGGATGGGACAATCTTGTGGCTGTGCGCCTGGAAGAAGTCCAGGAATGAGCTCCGCACCCTGTCAGTGGTCCACTCCATGGGTGGATTCTAGCCGATCGGGAATATCGAACGGATAGGTTTTGCGCAGCCCCCGCCAGACTTTAGGATGGCCTCGTGGGCAAGGCGGAGGCCCGAAGCGGCGTAGAGGGTGACCTGCCGGCGCTGCGATTTTTCCGCGGCGCGCCTAAGATTTGACGACCTCTCTCCGGGTGTAGCGCAACGGCGCACGTTCTCACCATCAGCGGGAGAAAACTGCCGGCGCGCAGAATCTTTACGCGGAGTTCTCGGCGTGCCCGGACTTGTGCATCAACTTCTCGCGCACCTGCGCCTCGACTTCGTCCGCCATCGCCGGGTTGCTCCTGAGCAACTCGCGCGCGTTCTCGCGCCCCTGCCCAATACGCTCGCCCTTGTAGGAGTACCAGGCGCCGAGTTTTTCGATGATGTTCTGTTCGGCGGCGATATCGACCAGTTCGCCTTCCTTGGAGATGCCCGTGCCGTAGAGAATGTCGAATTCGGCTTCCTTGAAGGGAGGCGCGACCTTGTTTTTGACCACCTTGACCTTGGTGCGCGACCCGATCACATCGTTGCCCGACTTGATAGCGCCGATGCGCCGGATGTCCATCCGCACCGAGGAGTAGAACTTGAGCGCGTTGCCTCCGGTGGTGGTTTCGGGATTGCCGAACATGACGCCGATTTTCATGCGGATCTGGTTGATGAAGATCACGATGGTGCGCGAGCGGGCGATAATCGAGGTCAGCTTGCGCAGCGCCTGCGACATCAGCCGCGCCTGCAGACCCATTTGCGGCTCCCCCATCTCTCCCTCGATTTCGGCGCGCGGCACCAGCGCGGCCACCGAATCGATCACCAGCACATCGATTGCACCCGATTGCACCAGTGTCTCCGCGATTTCCAAGGCCTGCTCGCCATTGTCGGGCTGCGAGATCAGCAGGTCCTCAACCTTGACTCCGAGCTTGCGCGCATAACCAGCGTCGAGCGCGTGTTCAGCGTCGATAAAGGCGCCGATTCCGCCGATTTTTTGCGCCTCGGCGATACATTCCAGGGCGAGGGTGGTTTTGCCCGAGGATTCCGGCCCATAGATCTCGATCACGCGCCCGCGCGGCAAGCCGCCGACTCCCAAAGCGATGTCCAGCCCCAACGAGCCGGTGGAAACGACCGGGATGTCAGTCGCGATCGCCTCTTCGCCGAGCTTCATGATCGAGCCCTTTCCGTACTGCTTCTCGATCTGGCTCAGCGCCAACTCCAGCGCCTTGCCTTTTGTATCCTGCGCCACGTTAAAACACCCCGCCGAACCTAGTGTTGACCGTCCGCCGAATTTCGGATTGACGCTGACATATTGCCACAAATTTCCGAAGATGGCGCAATCCCCCCTGCCTCTCGCACGCCGGCGGTGGCGGCCTTCTATCAACATAGCGACCGCATTTTGTTGGCTTCAGGAAAGCGGAAAGTCAAAATGTGATGCGTACTTTATCCCAGGCAAATCCGATCCTCGCCGCACCACTTTCCGCGTTCATCGGCCTTGAGCTAAATCATTTGGGAAGCGTGCTAGCCCCCGAAGGGCAGCGTGGCCAACGCTTCGTACGTCGCGCCGTGCGGTGACAGATGGCTGCGATAGAGCACCATCGAGGCGATCAACGAACTGCCAAAATCATGGTCTGCGGCCGCATGCAGAGCTTCGCGCATCCTGGAATCGCGCGGAGGATTGCGCACCCGGCCGATAGTGAGATGGGGTGTGAAGCGGCGCGTCTCCGGCTCAAACCCGCATCTTACGCTTAACGCCTCGACTTTTGCCGCGACTTCCTCAAGTGGCCCGCCCGGCAGCCCGATCCAGATCACGCGTGGGCGCTTGAGCGACGGAAACGCGCCGGAGCCCCGCACCTGCACTGTAAACGGCGCGGTGACGGCGGCGATTGGCTTCATCCCCTCGATCATTTCTCCGACGACCGCAGGTGCCACCCGGTTGCCCAGAAAACGCAATGTCAGATGGAATGCCGCGGGTTTGGTCCAGGAGATGTCCCCGCCCAGGCTGCGCAAACTCGCCTGAAAGTGCGCCACCGCCTCGTCCACCTCGGGCGAGAGCCTTATCGCAACGAAGGCCCTGATCCGGTCGTTCATCGTCGTACCGATGGCGGGCACGCCAACCTGCCCCACTTACGGGCGCCGCCGCACCGTTTAACCCGGGGCTAGATCAGCGAACGGCCCTGGGCGCCGTCCACTGGTACAGTGGCGCCCGTGATCCAGCTTGCCTTCGGTGAGGCGAGCATCACCACGGCATAGGCCACTTCTTCAGGTCGTCCGAGGCGGCCGGCGGGAAAGTCGTGGGTTATGAAGTCGCGTTCGAATTCCGGGTTCTCTTTGAAGATCTGCTCCCACACGCCGCCCGGATAAATGATCGATCCGGGCGCGACCGAATTTACCCGGATACTCTTTGGAGCAAACTCCCGGGCGAGCATCTTGGTCATCGAAATCAGCGCCGACTTGGCGGCGTTGTATGCGATTGGGCCTCCCGCTTCGCGGCCGTAGATTGAACTGATGTTGATGATCGTACCGCCGCCGCGCCGCTCCATCTCGGCGGCCGCTACCCGCGACAACGCCACCGGGGCGAAGAAGTTGGTCGCAAAGGATTCCTGCCAGGCGGCGTCTGGAAGCGCCGCCAGGGTGCCGACCACCGCTCCGCCAGCGTTGTTGACCAGGATATCGATTCCGCCCCAATGCGCGGCGGTGCTGCGGATCCATCCCGACGCTTGAGCATGGTCAGTAATGTCCGCGGGCGTAGAGAAAATCTCGTGGCCTGCGGCGTGCAATTCGGCGGTGCTCTGCTCCAATTGCTCGGGCGTACGCGCGCAGATACTCACCCTCGCCCCTTCCTGCGCCAACGCCAGCGCTATCGCACGGCCGATTCCGCGGCTGCCGCCGGTAATCGCCGCAACTTTGCCCTTCAGACCCAGATCCATGCGATACCTCCGAAAAGCCCGCAAGCGCCTACCCTATCATTCCAACCGCAATGAAGTGGAGGCGCGCTCGATCCGTGTCGGCGGCTTCGCACGCGGTCCGGGACATCGAACTTTATAGCTGCGCAATTGCGACAAGCAGTAGGTAAATTGTATCATCTTTGTTTATCTTGAAGCCGAGATCGACTCAGAGAGATAAATCCATCTGACGGCAGGGGGGCGGTGCTTGAATGTTCTTCAGGCGTCACAGGGAGGCCGGCGGCCGGGAAGCAACGCAACGTACGATCCCGAAGTTTCTCTTCGAAGTGCTGGAAGAGGAATACATCGATCGCCATGGTCAGCTCCCGGGCGAGCGCGGCTGGGATTTTATCGGCGAAGACATCAAATGCGGCCCCAGGGACCTGCTGTTCCAACTGCTGGGATACTGGTGGACGAAAGCGCGTATGCCTGCCGTCACCGCGCAGGAGATTAACGCCTTATCCACGGGGGACGCCCTGGCGATGGCGCTGACAACGCTCAACCACCTGATGCAGCCGCCGCTGCTCGTGGCCGTCCGTTTCCTGCCGCCCGGCGCCAGCAGCCGGCTCAGACAGTTGATGCTTGGACCGTTGTCACAGCCGGACGTCCTGCTGGTTAATCGGTTGCTGCTCGAGGAACTCTTTCCCGCGGCCCTGGGCAAACTCGATGAGCGCCGCCTAAAGGCGATCCGCAGGCTGATGCTGGCCAGGCGACAGTCGGCGCTGTGCCTGTCGGGCGGCGGGATTCGCAGCGCCACCTATTCGTTGGGCGTGGTGGAAGGGCTGGCCCGCGCCAAACTGCTGACCAAATTTGATTATCTCTCGACCGTCTCGGGCGGCGGATACCTGGGCGGCTGGCTTGCGGCCTGGATGCATCGGCATCAGCGCGGCGGTCCGGGGGTGCAGGACGAATTGCGCGGCGGACCACGAAGTCCGCTTGATATCGAATCCCCCGAGGTGAGCCATCTCCGTTCTTATACCAATTATCTCACCCCGCGCGTTGGCATGTTGTCACTCGACACCTGGACAGCCGCCGCTATCTACCTGCGCAACCTGCTTTTGAATTGGGGCGTGTTGATTCCGCTGATCTTCGCAATCCTGCTGATGCCGCGATTCTATGGACGCTTCTCGCTGCTTGAACCGCCGGACGGACGAAGCTGGTTTCTGGTCTGGCTAATGGCGGATTCAATCCTTGCTTTCCTCGGTCTGCTCTATGTTCATTGCTGCCGGCCCAGCATTCAGCGCGCGGCCATGGCATCGCGCCGCTTTCGCATGCAGCGCACGCTCGAATTTTTTGCCGGCCTGCAGAAGCGGGGCGGCTTTTGGCTCTGTTGCATGGTTCCCCTCCTGGCGTCGGGAATTTTGCTGACCAGCCTGCTGGTATCGCATCTGCACTGGTGTTGGACTTGCGGCGATCCGGGTGGATTATGGTGGCGCTTCGCGATCTATGGCGCCTTGTTGAACATCGCCGCCTGGCTTCCTGCTTCAGTCATTTTGCTCTACCAGCCCAAGACCAACTGGCTGTGCGAATTTGCAGGCATCGCGCTGACCGGCTGTGTCTGGGGCATCGGTGTGGAGTACGCCTCGGGCCGGCTGATGTCCGCCCGGGTGGCGTATCTGTGCTGGGAAGTGCCCCTGTTCTGGGGTGCGTTCCTGCTGGCCGCCATCATCTTCGTAGGCGCGGCCAGCCGTTCCTCCGACGATGAGGATCGGGAGTGGTGGGGACGTTTTGGGGCGGCGCTGATGGTCTCCGTGTTGGGGCTGAGTGCGCTGTGCTTCGTCAGCACGATTGGACCGCGGTTCGTTCATCATTATCCCCTCTGGGGCAAGGCTCTTTACTCACTCTTGGGTTTGTCCGGTATTGCCGCCGCTGTCGGAGCCAATAGCGCCAAAACCCCGGCCAACGATCAGTCCACGGCAACCTGGCAGATTCCCGCCAATCTGGTTCTGAGCGTCTTCGCGATACTGTTCACGATAGCGTTGCTGACAGGGTTGTCGCAGCTCGGCAACTACTTCGTCGCCCCGCGTCCGCTGCCGCTTGGGTTGACGATCTTAGGCTTGATGGCCTTCGGCTGTGTTGCCTCGCGGTCTGTCACCGCAAACCGCTTCTCGCTTAATGCGATGTATCGAAGCCGGCTGATACGGGCCTATCTCGGGGCCTCGTACTCAGACCGCAAGCCCAATCCATTCACCGGGTTCGATCCCGATGACAATATTCGGATGCATGAGCTGCGGCCGTTTTTTGCGGAGTGTTTCAAACCGGCTTTGGCGCGCCGTATCCGCAACATTCCGCAATGGTTTGATTTGCTGTCCACTGAGACCAGGCGCCTGATTAACCATCTCGGCGACCATACTCTGCAGGCGGATGACCCGCAGTGGGGCAAAATCTCGCGGCGGCTGGCCGACGATCTGAACGCGGCGATGATGGCCGATCCATTCGACGTCAACCGCCTGTCGGCGCACTTTCCCGCTTACATCGATCTGCAAGGACTCCGGGAGCGCCCGCTGCTGCTAGTCAACATCGCCCTGAATCTCGTTCGCGGCCAGAACCTCGCCTGGCAACAACGCAAGGCCGAAGGCTTTACCGCGTCGCCGCTGCATTGCGGCAATCAGACGCTGGGCTATCGCGCCTCCCGCGATTACGGCGCCGATCCGGAAGACGGGGGCCGGAATTACGAGGTCGATGAGGGCATCTCGCTGGGCAGTGCGATGTCGATTTCAGGCGCCGCCGCCAGCCCCAACATGGGCTATAACTCCTCGACCCTGCTTACTCTGCTGATGGCGTTTTTCAACCTCAGGCTCGGCGCATGGTTTGGCAATCCCGGTCCCGCCGGGGCGCTGACTTACCGCCTTTCCAGTCCGAAGTCGAACTTGCGGCCGATTGCCGAGGAAGCGCTGGGACTCACCGATGACGCTCACCCTTTCGTCTACCTGTCCGACGGGGGGCATTTCGAGAACATTGGGCTTTACCAAATGGTTCTGCGCCGCTGCCATACAATTGTCGTGGTGGATGCAACCGAGGACAACGATTACACGTTTTCCGACCTGAGCCGCGCCGTGGACAAGACCAGGATCGACCTGGGAGTTCAAATCACTTTCAAACGCCTCCCGATCAAAAAGTATTCCGAAGACGGAGATAAATCGCGCTACTACGTTTGTGCGCTCGGAGAAATTGATTACAAATGGGTCGATGGTGAGGATGTGGAGAACGGATTGCTGATTTACATCAAGCCAACGATTTGCGGCGATGAACCGGTGGATATTTTAAACTACCGGCGTGAGAATACGCCGTTTCCCCATGAAACCACGGCGAACCAATGGTTCAACGAAACGCAGTTTGAATGCTATCGGCTGCTGGGTCTCGAAGCCATCCGCAAGATGCTGCGTGACCCCGGCGACGACTGGTCGGTCGACAGCTTCGACGATTTCATGCGGCAAGTCGTCTCCTACCTCGAGCCTGCCACCGGCGCATTGAGTTCATGATGGTTGACAAACGCCCGGTTGCAGCGGCCGGACCTGTTGAGTCGCGTCAGTCAGCGCCGAATCCGCGAGCGTCAAGAGTCAGCCCGCCCGTTGCCGCAATCGTATCTCTCTGTATGCTCGCCGCCAGCGCCTGCAGTAATGCCGCCCAGCACGCCGCCAAGGTCTGCGGACCTTTTGGCGATCCGCCCGCGGATATCACCGAGAACGAACAGCCCTTATGCGTGAACGGCGTGCGCCTGGGCCCCTGGAAGGATTCCAACGGGACCGATCGTTACGCGTGCATGTACGAACCGCATGCGAAAGCAAACGAAGGCGCGCTGCCATTGGTCGTGTATCTGCATCCATCGCTGTTTGGAACCGAGACCCTCCATCTGACCAATCTGCTTCATTACCAGGAATCGATGTCCCTGGAGGCGAACGGCAAACCCGGATTCATCGTGCTGGAGCCCAGCGGCCGCAAGACCACGCACTTCTATCCGTTTCCCGATCAAAAAGGCGTTGGCTGGGATAACTGGTATCGCCAGTTGAATCCGGCCGGTGACGTGACAATCGACGACACCAAATACAAGCAAAATGTGGACGCGGCCGCGATCGATCACTTTATTGCCGAAGTGGAAAGCACGGGTCGGGTTGACCCCAAGCGCGTGTACGTTATGGGATGGTCCAACGGATCGGCGATGGCCTATCTGTATGCCCTCAACAGGCCCGGTATCGCCGCGATCGCGGTTTATTCGGCGCCCGACCCGTTTGGGGCCTTCGACGATCCTTGCCCGCAACAGCCGGTCGTTAATCCGCCCAGGGATGACGCCGAGATTCAGATCTTCAACCCGGGCCTGTCCAATTTGCATATTCACAACAACTGTGACGTGACCGGCCTGTGTCCCAATTGCGAGCGCCTCACCAGCCAGCTGAGAGCGGCCGGGGTCAGCGTTTCCGACGTCATCGTGAACTCGTTGCTGGTCGAGGTCAGCGGGTGCAAGGCGACCTGCGGGACCAACCCATTGGGCGATCCGGACGCCACCAAAAATCCGCTGGGATAGTCACTGGGGCTTGCCAACCACAGCCGCTGGCCGCTGACCTGGACGCGGCGAATGCTGGAATTCTTGCGCGACCATCCGCTGAAGTAGCCTGAATAGCCGTGGCAGCGATCGCGAGATCAGTACAGCACGCCTTCGTCGCGGAACCGGGCTACTTCATGTGCGGGATAGCCGAGCAAGCTTTGCAGAATATCCTCCGTGTCGGCGCCGAGCAGCGGCGCTGGTTTGCGCACCCGGCACGCCGACGGCGACATCCGCCATGGAACGCCGGCGTGGCGCCGGCATCCGACTACCGGGTGTTCCAGCTCGACCATAAAGCCGCGCGCCGTCATGTGAGGATCCTGGGCGAGGTCCTCGTTGCTCATGGTGGGGAAAGCCGCGACGCCGGCTTTTTGCAGCAACTCCGTTATCTCCCAGCGATCGCGCTGCGAAGTCCAGGCGGTAATGATCTCATCGAGCTGGTTCTCGTTGCGTTTGCGCATCGCGGCAGACGCGAAACGCGCATCGTCCGCCATCGAAGGCTGCCCCATCGCGCGGCACAGCGCGCGCCATTCATCCTCGCTGCCGGCCGCGATCGTGACCCAGGATTCGTCGTCACCCCTGGCCTTGTAGCAGTTATGCGGCGCCATCCAGAGGTCGCGATTCCCCATCGCCTGTGGTTCATGCCCGCCGATCTCATACTCCAGCAACGCCTCAGGCATTGTGGTTTCCAGCATCTCCAGCATCGAGAGGTCGATGTACTGTCCGCGGCCTGTACGATCGCGGCTGACTAGCGCCGCGATCAGCGCGTACGCGCCGAACAGGCCGGCTACCGGATCGGCCCAGGTGATACCAAGTTCGCGCGCGTCGCCCGGCTCGTAACCAAGCACGGTGTTGAATCCGGCGGCGGCGGTCGAAAGGTTGCCGTAGCTGGGCAGACTGCGGCGTGCACCGGTCTGCCCGTAACCCGAGATCGAGAGCATGATCAGATCGGGTCGCAATTCGCACAGTTGGCGGTAGCCCAGACCCATGCGTTCGGCGACGCCGGGCGCGAAATTCTCCACCACCATGTCGCAATGCGGAATCAATTTATGAGCGATTAGGATTGCGCGCGCATTGCTCAGATCGAGCAGCAGGCTGCGTTTGCCCTGGTTCCATTGGCAGAAGCTCCCCGCGCGGTCGAACCCTGGCACTCCGTCGGCGTACGGCGGCAGCCTGCGGTTGAGGCAGGGACGCTTGGTGCTCTCCACCCGGATGACTTCCGCGCCCAGATGCGCCAGTTGCAAGGTTGCGTAAGGACCCGCCCAGATCCAGGAAAAGTCCAGCACACGCACGCCGCTTAAAGGCGGCTTGTCCTCCTGGCCACCGCCCGTGCTTTGGCGAATTGCGGCACTGGAGCGCGCCGCGCCTGTTTCCAATCCCGAGAGCAGGTCGCGGTTATGCTCGCCCAGGCGGGGAGCCGGAGAACGCAGAGTCCACCCGCCGGCGCTTGATTTGAACGGCGCACCGGGAACGCGGATCGGGCGTTCGCCGCGCTCACGGCGCGGAAGCTCCACGAAAAAATCGCGTTCTATCAAACCTTGGTCCCTATACAAGTCAGACATGCGGTTGATCGGCGCAGCAGGAATTCGGCGCTTCACACACTCCTGGTACAGGTCCTGGAATTTCCAGTCACGCGCCCATTGTTCCATCAGCGCGCGCAGCGTCTTTGAATTCTTGCCGCGCAGCTGGCTGTCGCCGAATTTCGAAACGTGCGCCCATTGCGGATTGCCCATCAGCTCGACGAGTCTGAGCCACTGATCCTGCTCGCCGACGCAAAAGTAGATGTATCCGTCGCCGCATCGCACGATGTTCCAGGGAGAAACGGACTTGGGCGTGTCCCGGGTGTTGCGCTTGCCGGTATAGGTGTAGTTGATGAAGGCCAGTTCGAAAAATGCGGTCAGGCATTCCTGGATGCTGACGTCGATGATCTCTCCGTGGCCCGAGCGCGCGCGATTCCAGTAGGCGGCCAGCGCCGTAAATGCGCCGTGAGCACCCGCCTGAAATTCCGCCTGATGGCCAAACAGCTTGAGCGGCGGCAACACCGCCGACGCGTCGCCGTGCGGCGTCAGGGAAGCCGCGCCGCCGCTATGGAACTCTTGCAATTCGTAGCCCCGGTAATGGCTGCGCGGACCGCCGGCGCCAAAGATCGAAATTTCCGTCACGATCAACCGCGGATGCGCGGCCGCGATTTCCGCGGCCACCAGACCCTGCGCGCTCTGATCTACGGGCGGAACGTTGTGAATGAGAACATCGCTTCGGTCCAGAAGTTGCCCTAGCCGCTCGCGGCCGGCCTCGATTCGCAAATCGAGAACCACGCCGCGCTTGGTGGTGTTGAGATATTGGAACAGTCCGCTCCGCTCTGCATCCGGGATACCCGAAGGAAACGGTCCACGCCGGCGGGTCTCGTCTCCCCCCGGGGGCTCGATTTTGACCACTTCGGCCCCCAGGTCGGCCATAAGTTTGGCCGCAAACGCAGCGGAAACACCCTGACCGCATTCCACTATCGAAATCCCGGACAGTGGTCCGCCGGGCAAAGGACCCCGATCATCGGCCATGCCTCATACCTCCCTGACCATGCGCCGGCAGATTCCGGCGCGCGCGGCGATAGGCGCGCTCACGCCCCTTTAGAACATGATGCCATGCCCTGCAACCCGGGGGAGGCGGCAGGCGGCGCGGCGTCTAATTTATTGACACGGAAACGGCACCGGTCCTACAGTGACTAGGTTAAACTGCACTCCGGGAGGATAAATGGAGATAAGAGTCGAAGGCTCCTTGGACCAGGCGATGCGCGTGCTCAAGCGGAAACTTGCCAAGGAAGGCGTGTTCAAGGAGATGAAGAAGCGGGCCTTTTACGAAAAGCCCAGTGTCCGCCGCAAACGCAAGAGATCGGAAGCGCAGCGCCGGCGCCGCAAGGAACAACGCCGCCGCCGTGCCTCGGCCCTGTAAGCAGGGCGTCGCGAAGTTAATCTTCAGGAAATTGTGCATGGTGCCGCGCGCTATCTAGCAGGGCCAAGCGGCTTTGCACCTGTTTCAAAAGCTCGAATCGGCAGGGTGGCCGTCCTGCCCGCCGCCAATGGACGGTTGTGCCCACGCCTTCCCACCAGTTGCCCTCCAGGACAGAGCGAGACGCGTATCACAGGCAGGAGACTCTCTCTCAGCATCGCTGGGATTGACGAGAGAGACAGAAAGAACCTCTGTGTGATGATGTCGGTGCGATGGTGTCAGCGCACCCAAAGCTTCCAAATCATTCGCCTAGCCGATCGCGCGGGCTGGTTCCGCGGTTGCACCGCCGAATGATTCGCGGATGAAGCTTAGCGCTTCGTTGCTGACCCGCTCTTTTTCGGTATCGACCGTGATTACGTGGTAGCTCTCTTCAAGCGCCACCAGGCGCTTGCGCACGCTGCCCAGGTTGGCCATCAGGTACTCGACATTCTTATCGAAGGGACAGGTATGATCGCGCCGGCTGTGTATGATCATCGCAGGCTGGGTCAGTTTGCCCAGCCGCGGCCGCACCAGCGCCGACAGTTCGCACAGGCTCAGCGCCGCGCTGAGCGGCATCAGCCGGGCGCTGGGATGCACCGCGCGGGCGGCGGCGTCATGGATGTCGGAGCCTGCCGTGGCACGCAGGTAGATCATTCCCGGCCAGCGGCCCAGCCGCTTGACGCCGGCCAGCGCCGCGCGCTGCCAGAATGGCAGAAAGAACGCCGGCGACAGCATCACCAGCGCGCTGAGCGCCTCACCCTGATCCAGAGCTAGGCGCGCCGCCAGTACACCCCCGGCCGACAGCCCGACGACCACAATCGGATCGCCGTAAGCGCGCAAGCGCTCGCATCCGTCCACGACGCTCTCATACCAATGATGATGGTTGGTGGCGCCCAATTCCTCGGGTGTGCCGGCGTGTCCGGCCAACCGCACCGCGAAGACCCTGATCCCGGCCGCGGACAGCCGCTCACCGAGGTAACGCATCTCGTAGGGTGTGCCGGTCAGTCCGTGGACCAGCAAGGCGCTGACGCCCGAACCCGGAAGAAAGAACTCCCGGGTATCAATCATGGTGGGTGCGGATAATGGTGGGGGTTCGCTGTCGGAACTCATACCGTTGCGGATGTCCTCACATCGATGATTCCGTCGACCCACCCATAGCGTTGGTGTCGATGGAAATTTTGGCGTTGCGCTTGAGTCCGGCCATGAAATTGTCCCACGCCCGCCCGCGCATCGTCTGGAGCAGTTCGTCCTTGAACGCCGACTTCGCCTTGGTCCATTCCTCGTCGCTGGGCGCCTGGCGGCTCAGCAGCTCGACGATATAGTAGTTGCCGCTCTGCACCATCACGCGCGGGATCACTCCCGGGACCGGCGTGATGCCGCCCACCGCCTGCGTTACTTCGGGAAAATCGCCGATGGTGGGAACCGAATTGCTGGAGCGGTCGAACGGTTCCGTCTTGTGAACCGTAATATGATTGATCTCGGCGACCTTGTTGAAATCGGCCGCGTTCTTGATCTGCTTGATCAGGGTCTCGGCCCGGTCGCGCGCCTTGGTCTCCGCATCGCGGCGAACCAGCTCGTCGCGCACCCGATCCGAAATTTCCTTGAGCGCCGGAATATGCGCCGGCTGCCGATCAACCAGCTGGATCAAGAAGAGTCCGGAATTCCTCCCGTTGACCGTCGAGACCTCGCCTTTGCTCAATTTGAACGCGGCGGTGGAAAAGTCAGGATTACGGTCCAGCTTGGGAATCGGCTCGCCGGCGGAGAACATCGGCGTGGTCACGAGGTCCAGTCCGTGTTTGGCGGCCAGGTCCTTTAGCTTGGCCCCGTTAAGAGCCGCGGCAAGATCTTCGCGTTGGGCTGCGATGGCCGCACTGCGTCCGGCGCGCTCCTTGAGAAGTGAGACGATTCGGGGCCGCGCCTGCACCATCGTATCGACGTGGGCGGGCTTTACTTCCTCGACCTGGATGATGTGGTAGCCGTAACGGGTTGGGACCACGCCGCTTAGCTGGCCGGGTTTCAGTGAAAAGGCGGCATCTTCAAACGGCTTGATCATCTGCCCGCGTTCGAAAAAGCCCAGGTCGCCGCCGTGATCGCGCGTTCCTGTGTCGTCAGAGTCCTGCGCTGCCAGCTTGGCGAAGTCAGCACCCTTCTTGAGTTGATCCAGGACTTGTTGCGCCTTGGCCTGGGCCGCCTGGCGCGTCTTCTCCGGGGCGTCTGGCGTTGCCGCGATCAGAATGTGGCGGGCGCTCACGCGCTGCGGGTAGGTGAACAGGGTCTTGAGGTTATGCTTGTAGAAATCGGCGATGTCCTTGTCGGTCGGATTTACCTTGTCGCCCAGTTTGATCGGGTCGTACAGAATGTAGTCAACCTTGACGCGCTCGGGCTCGCGAAACATCTCGCCGCTGTCCTGGTAGAACTTCTGCACCTGCTGGGCGGTGGGATGAATCTCAGCGACGAAGTCCGTGGAGGGAACTTCGATGTAGGCGACCGCGATCCGCTCGTTTTTCTGGTTGTAAGCCTGCCGCGCCTGCGCGTCGCTCACCATCACTGCCTGCCCGACCATGTCGCGGAGCAATTGCATGATCATTTCGGTGCGCGTCAGTTCCTCGAATTGGGGCGGGCTCATGTTGTTTTCGCCCAGCACCGCCTCATAGGTCTGCACATCGAACTGCCCGCCGACCTGGAAAGCACGCTCGCCGGCGATCTTGTCGCGCAAGTCTTCGTTGCTGACCTGCAACCCGAGCCGGTGCGCTTCGCGCTGGCCCAGCCGGTCGTTGATTATCGAATCCAGTGCCTGCTCCTGGAGATTCATGTGTTTGAGCGCTTCGGCGGCTTGCGGCCCATACATGTTCTGAAAGCTGCGCCGCATCAGGTCGGCCTGCTGCTGAACCTGGTCGGACAGGATTTTCTGCCCATCCACCCAGGCCACCGGCTTGACCTGGTTGAAGAAGCCGGCTCCGATTCCCCAAAACATGAAGACCACGACAATGAGACCGAGGACGATGCGGATCCCCCACGAGTAGGCGTATTTGCGCATCGCGTTGAGCATCGTGATTGGATTGTAATGCAGGGGCTTTTGGTTCCGCAATCACCCCCTTCGTCCTCCCTGCGCCGTCGATTTCCACCCTTTCGAAGACTTAAGCGGGCGGAAAGTGACCATTTTTTCCTCTTGTGACTTGCCTCCAACCATTTATCTTTGTTAGCTTTTCGCATGATGCTTGGGGTGGGTATTTCCCGATCTTGTTCGGGGGCATAGCAGCGCTAATAGGCCTGGGTGTATCCCCGTGTGGGGGTCGTCAAGGCATCTCGGCAGAGAGAACGTGGGTTGCAGACGGCCGGGGCGGTTTAAGGGTGTTTCGTAAGCGCCGGGAGGCAAGGGCGGACACGCGGTGGTTCTGAACTCAATTCTTGGTTGGTTTTCCAACGATTTGGCTATCGACTTGGGCACCGCAAACACCTTGATCTACGTCAAGGGCGAGGGAATCGTGTGCAACGAACCCTCGGTGGTGGCGGTGCAAAAGGATTCGCGCAACGCACGGCGCGTCTTGGCGATTGGCGCGGAGGCGAAAAAGATGCTGGGCCGCACGCCCGGTTCAATTATCGCCATCCGTCCCTTGAAGGACGGCGTGATCGCCGACTTCGAGATCACCGAGAACATGCTGCGCTACTTCATCCAAAAAATTCACAACCGCAAGACGCTGGTCAGACCGCGCATCGTGATCTGCGTCCCGTTTGGGATTACGGCGGTGGAAAAGCGGGCGGTGCGCGAGTCGGCCGAATCGGCTGGAGCGCGCGAAGTTTACCTGATCGAGGAGCCGATGGCGGCGGCAATTGGGGCGGGGCTGCCGATCACGGAACCGGCTGGCAACATGATCGTGGACATCGGCGGGGGTACCACCGAAGTGGCGGTGATTTCGCTCTCCGGCGTAGTGTTTTCGCGCTCCGTGCGGGTGGCCGGTGATAAGATGGACGAAGCGATCATCCAGCACATCAAGCGCAAGTACAATCTGCTGATCGGTGAGCGCACGGCGGAATTGATCAAGATAACTATCGGCTCGGCATACCCGGGCAATGAGATTCAAACCATGGAGATCAAGGGCCGCGACCTGGTGGCTGGTGTGCCCAAAACGATCGAGATAACCGACGAGGAGATTCGCGAAGCGTTGATGGAACCGGTCCACCAGGTGGTGGAATCGGTCCGTATCGCGCTGGAGCGGACGCCGCCGGAACTGGCTTCGGATATAGTGGACAAGGGGATTGTTCTGGCCGGCGGCGGCGCGCTGCTGCGCAACCTGGATGTCCTGCTGCGCGAGGAAACCGGACTGCCGGTGACTCTCGCCGATGATCCTCTTACGGCAGTGGTGATGGGAGCGGGGAAGGTGCTGGATGAACTGTCGTTGCTGCGCGACGTTACTGTCGATTGAGGCTGGCCGCGCCGGTTTAACGACTGCACACCAACACCCCCGCCCAACAGGGGCGCGGCGCCTGGCAGGCCGCGACGGTGATGCAAGACCCGAAAGACACCTTTTTATGGCGCAACCGGGTGGCGCTGGCAGGCGGGGTTTTACTGCTGCTGGCGGCCCACATGCTCTCCAGCGGAGTCCGTCAGGGCGATACCTTGGCCCGCCCGCAGGGGCTGGTTTCTGAGGCCCTGCGGCCCTTCCAGGCCGCCAGTTCGCGGATGGGGCACAGCGCCGGCGACCTTTTCCATCATTACTTCATGTTGGCCAGCGTGGCGCGCGAAAATCAGCACCTCAAAGAAGAGGTCGGCCAACTCAACCAGCGCCAGGCCAGGATGGTCGAGTTGGAACTGGAAAATCACCGCTTGGCCGAACTGCTCGATCTCAAGGAGGCAATCGATCTCAAGGTGGTGGCCGCCGACGTAATCGCCTCGGACGCCACCGGGATAGCGCGCACGATGGTTCTGAGCCAGGGCAGCGGCAGCGGTCTCCTCCCCGGGATGGGCGTAATCGCGACCGGCGGTGTGGTGGGCAAGCTCATCTCGAGCAGCCCCACTGCGTCACGCCTCATGCTGCTTAACGATCACAACTGCGCAATCGACGCGTTCGTGCAGCGCTCCAGGTCGCGCGGGATCGTCTCGGGCGTGGCCGACGACGGCGTGATCATGAAGTACGTCGAGCGCACCGAGGACATCAAGGTGGGCGATCCGGTGGTCACCTCGGGGCTGGACGGTGTGTTTCCGCGCGGCTTGCTGATCGGCTCGGTCTTCGCAATCGAGCGCAAAGGACCCGGCTTGTTTCTGAACATTTCAATTAAGCCGGCCGCGGACTTGCGCAAGCTCGAGCAAGTCCTCGTCATCGTTCAAACCCCGCCGCATCTGGCCGATTCCGGCGCGAGCTAAGGTGCGTCTGACAATGTTGTTCGCAGTAGCCACGGTCGTGGCGCTGTGGCTACAGACGGAGGTCCGGCTTTGGCTGCCGGCCGGTGCGTTGTTCCCCGACCTGGTGCTGATCCTGGCGGTCGATCTGGGCCTCAAGCAGCACAACGCGCTGGCCCCGGTGCTGGCCTTTGCGATGGGCTATGCGACCGACGCGCTCTCGGGGACTCATCTCGGGCTTAATGCCTTCATGATGACCTTGATCTTTCTCCTTTCCTACGAACTGTCGCGACATGTGTGGGTGACCGGAAGGATCATCGGTCCGCTAACGGTGGGTTTCGCCGACCTGCTCCGAGCGCTGGGTGTAATTGCGATCGGCGGGGGCATCGCCACCGTCAGCCACCTCAAGGGTCCGGCGCTGCGGCTGGTGATAATCCAGGCATTGATCACGGCGGCGGTGTCGCCGGCCGTCTTTTTGCTGCTCGACGCCGGCAAGCGGGCACTGCGATTGCCACTGCGCGTTGCGGCGGAATAAATTATGAATCGCAGGCTGATGCAGAAAAGGAATGACGCAAAGCCGGCTTTTATACCAGGCGACCACGACGTGCTTCACGCCGCCCGGCGGTTTTTGTTTCCGGCGCGCCGCCGGGGTGATGTAGAGCGATGGCGGTTCTGAGTCGCCGACGAACCAAGCTGGCGGTGCCCAAGCTGGAGCCCCGCCTGACCTTGCTATCCATCTTCATGATGCTGGTGATGGGTGCGGTGGGGCTGCGCCTTTACTACCTGCAAATCATCAAAACCCACCAAATGGCCGACCTGGCCGACCGCAACCGCATCCGGGTTCGGCGCCAACCCGCTTCGCGCGGCCTGATTTTCGACCGGCGGCACCGCATCCTGGTCGATACCCGCCCCTCCTACGACGCGGTGCTGGTACCCGAAGATCTGCACAATCGCGCCGTTACTATCGGCAAGCTGGAGCGCTTCCTGGGCGGCGACCACGTCGAGGACAAGATCTCGCAGGCGGAGGATGACGGACTGCCGTCATCCGAGCCGGTGACGATCAAGGAGCGGCTTACCTGGGATCAGGTGGTCGCACTGGAAACGCATCAGCTCGAGATGCCCGGCGTGAGTATCCAGGTGACTCCGCGCCGCCGTTATATTTATGGACCGGTCGCGGCCCATTTGCTGGGCTACGTGGGCGAAGTCAGCGAGCAGGAACTGAGGAAGCTTCCCGGCTATCACATGGGTGACGAGATCGGGAAATTCGGCCTGGAGCGGGGATGGGAGGATTACCTGCGCGGAGTCAGCGGCAACCAGGAAATCGAGGTTGACGCCGTCGGGCGCCGGCTGCGCGTGCTCAACGAAACGCCGGAGAAACCCGGAGCGGCCGTGGTCCTGACCTTGGACCTCGACTTGCAACAGGCCGCGGAGCAGGCGCTGGGAAATCAGACCGGCGCGCTGGTCGCTATCGATCCGCGTACCGGCGAGATCCTGGCGATGGTCAGCCATCCTTCCTTCGATCCCAACCAATTCGCCACCGGCCTTACCTCTGCGCAATGGCGCCAGTTGATGAGCGACCCGCATCATCCGCTGGAAGACCGTGTCATCCAGGGAACCTACCCGCCTGGCTCCACCTTCAAGCTGGTCGATGCCATCGCGGGACTGGAAGAGCGCCTCCTGACCAAGTCAACCTCCTTTCATTGCGCAGGCGGTATCTGGTACGGCAATCGCGAGTACCGATGCTGGCGCAAGCAGGGCCACGGCACGATCAGCCTGATCAATGCGATCATCGCCTCCTGCGACGTGTACTTCTACAACGTCGGCGAGCACCTGGGTGTGGATCGCCTCGCGCGATGGGCGAACAGGCTGGGTTTTGGCGTTGTGTCCGGCATTCCGCTGGCGCACGAGCGAACCGGCACCATCCCGTCATCGGCATGGAAGCAGCGCCGCTTTCATGAGCGTTGGTATCCGGCCGAAACCCTTTCCGTCGCGATTGGCCAGGGCTACGTCGCGGTGACTCCGCTGCAATTGGCCCAGTTGGCGGCCGAGGTCTCGATGGGGGGCATTCGCTACAAACCGCATTTCGTCAGGCGTATCGAGGCGCTGGATGGTACGACTATCAAGGCCTACCAGCCCGAAGTAGCGGCGCGCATTCCGCTGACACCTGACCAATTCCAGATACTGCAAAAGGGCGCCTGCGGCGTGGTTAACAACCCGATGGGCACGGCGCGTAAGGCCGCTATTCCGGGGATCGAAGTCTGCGGCAAGACCGGAACCGCGCAGGTGGTCAAGGAAGCGGCCGGCGCGCGCACCAAGGAAGAGGATCTGCCCGAGCGTTATCGCGACCACGGATGGTTTATCGCGTACGCGCCCGGCAACGATCCGCGTATCGCGATCTCCTGCGTTATCGAGCACGGCGGCCACGGGGGCAGCGCCGCTGCGCCCGTCGTTCGCCAAGTGATGCTCAGGTATTTTCAACTTTATCCACCTGGTCAGCCGTTGCCCGCCGGCACGCTGGCCAAGGCCGCGGCCAGCGTGCCGGAGAACGGGGATTAGCAGGATGCGGCTCGGTTTCGACCGCCGGCTGATTTATCATTTCGATTGGGCCGTTTTTATTCTGACTTTCGCGATCGCGCTGGTCGGATTGCTCAGCGTTGCGAGCGCGTCCTACAGCGAGCATCGTCCGTTTCAGACCCTGATAATCCGCCAGATTATCTGGACCGTGGCGGGCGCCGCCGCGATGTTCGCGGTCGTGATGTTCGACTACCGCGCGCTGTCCAGCTATTCCTACCCGATTTACGTGCTGGTGATGGGACTGCTGCTGACGGTGAGCATCATCGGCCAGGCCACCGGCGGCTCCCGGCGTTGGATCAACCTTGGACTGTTCACGCTCGAACCATCCGAACTGGCCAAGCTCGCGTTGATCCTGGTGCTGGTGCGCTACCTGCGCGACGATCCGCCGCCCGGCGGATTGCGTCTTCGCCATATCCTGGTCCCTGCAATCCTGCTCGGGTTGCCCGCCGGGCTGGTCTTAAAGCAGCCTGACCTCGGTACGATGCTGACGATGCTGCTGATTTTCGCCACCATCATTTTCGCCGCTGGTATCAACCTGCGCACGATGGGGATTCTGGCGCTGGGCGCCCTGCTCGCGATGCCGGTGGCGTGGCATGTGCTCAAACCCTACCAGAAGGAGCGAGTGGTGGCGTTCCTGCATCCTCAATCAGATCCGCTGGGCGCCGGCTACCACGTCATCCAGTCTGAAATCGCAGTAGGTTCGGGCGGGTCATGGGGCAAGGGCTTCCTCAAGGGGACGCAGGCGCGGCTTAATTTCCTGCCTGAACAGACCACGGACTTCATCTTTTCCGTGTTCGCCGAGGAGTTCGGCTTTGCCGGCTCGATTCTTTTGCTGGGACTCTACGCCGGCCTGGTAGGGCGCGGACTGGCGATAGCCACCCGCGCGCGCGACCGTTTCGGGGCGCTGCTGGCGCTGGGCTTGACCGCGATGGTGTTCTGGCAGGCCGCGATCAATATCGGGATGGCAACCGGTATCCTACCAGTGGTAGGAATTCCCCTACCGCTGGTAAGCTACGGCGGCTCCTCGCTGATCGTGCTGATGGCCGCGATGGGCTTGCTAATCAGCATCAACACGCGGCGCTATCTGTTTTAAGTCGTTTTCCAGGTCGCCCCGAAACCTCGCTCTGATTTTTTCAGCGACCCTCATGGGCGCTTCTGGGCGATTCCAGCGCTACGAAGCGGGCGTCCACTCAATGACCGCCCTTTAAGTACTCCAGCACCGCCGCGGCGTTTTGCGCCGGCAGATTGGCCTGTGTGCGCATGTGCATGATGATCGCGTTCCATTGGTAGGGAGCGAATTCCGAACCGGGACGCGCGTTGTGACATTGCGAGCAGTAAACTGGCCAGAGCTTCGCCCCCTCGCGAAACAGCCGCCGCTGTTCGGAGAGGGTTCCGTCTTCCGCATGGCTCGGCCGGCACACCGACACCAAGGCCAGCGCCGCCAGCAAGAATGCGATTATGGTTCGCCTCATCCGCCGGCTCCCTCGCCGCGCTCAAAACCCGATCGCCAACTGGCTCAGGAATGCGACGTCGTTGGGTGTTGCGCCGCGAGGAAATATCGTCGGCGTGGGATTGCCCGCGAACGAGATGATCGACCCGCCCGCTTCGGGCAGTTCGATATCGAATTCGTTCTGCCAGACAATCGACGGCGCGAGCCAGTAATCCAGGCCCAGCGCGACCTCGCGCGGATGCGGCGTCCAGATCGACGGCGAGCCGCTAAAACCAATCTCGGGCACGGTCGAAATCTCGTCCTGCACGATCGCGCGCTGGTTGATACCCGAGTAGCGGATCAGAGGTTCGAGTCTATGGATAAAGTTTGCGACTGGTTCGGGCGCAAATGGTATGGACAGTTGGTTAAGAAAGTAGCCCAGCTGTACGTACCATCCCTGACGGTTGTCGGCGTTGGCATTGGGCATTTGGCGGTACATTTCGATGAACCCGCCGCGCGCCTGCAACGGGCCGTGCAGATAGGCGAAATCGATGCCCCATGCGTTGTACCAGTTGCCGTCAAGCCATTTGCCGTTGAGCGTGGATGCGCCCAGCTCCAGCCGTCCGAGGGCCGAATCCAGCGGGAACGGATACAAACGCAGCCGGGCGCCGTAGCCCTGGCCGTTGGTGTTCACCTTGATAGTGTTGACGCCGTTAATCGCCTGACCCACCACCGGTTGCGGTACGTCGTCGGCAAAGCTGGGTCCGTTGCTAACCCATACGGTGTAGTCGAAGTCCTGTCCGAGCGCTCCCCAATTCACGCCGCCGCGCAACTGAACGCCCAAATCAGTGGGCGGGACCATGGCCTCCACGCCATAGGGCAGGGGAGCGGTGACAAATCGATTGACCCAAAATGGGCTCTGGTCTTCGTACCAGTCGCCGAAGGGCTGGTCGAAAATGCCTGCTTGTATCTCCAAATAGTCATTTAGGAAGATTTGCGCGGTCGCCACCGGCACCGAGAACTCAGCCGCGCCGCCCGGCGGAAGGTTGGCCTCGATGGTTCCCTCGAACAGCAGCCAGTCGGTGACCCTGTAGAGAACGATTGGTTCAAAGTCGAGAGCAAAGGTGTTGGTCGCGGTCTGACGATCGTAAATGAAATTGCCGCCGACTGCGCCGGCCAGCGTGAACTGATGGGTACCGAGATAGTCCTGAAACTCGCGCGCAAACTGCGCCGGTGACGGGTTGGCGCTGAGCTGGTCGTGCAGCTGCTGGTATTGCTGGCTGGTCCGCGTCTGCAGTTTCTCGCTGGAGCGCTGAAGCTCGCGGTTCTGGCTCTCAAGCTTGTCCACCTTTTGCTCGAGATCACCGATGAGCCGTTCGTCGCGCTCACGTTCGCGCTCCTCGTCGGCCTTGATCCTTTGAATCTCGCGCTTGATCTTCAGCAGTTCAGGGCGGTCGACGGCGTCTGCCACCCCACGGCCGGCGATCAACGAAAAAACCAGGATTATCAGGACAAAGTGACGCATCCACCCACTCCAGCAAGGCCTTCACGGTGGCTAACTGTGCGCGTGCTCTTTTTCGATGCTCTCCATACCTAACAACGCGGCGCTCCGTTCAGTTCCCTGACTGCGCACCAGCTTGCAGCCGGCATGAACTGGCGCCCGTTTTTGCTTGACCGCAAAACGCGGACCCGCCCGATATTTTTTCGCGTTTCGGTTTTGTTACCCGGCGACTACAAACCCGTTACCGTGATTAAGGCGAGCGGCGGCGTTGGGCGCGAAGGTGAGTTTTTCGCTAATGACCGCGCAGCCGGCGCGCATCTCCCGCCATTGAACAGGCCCCACCT
>Ga0126381_100000206_pt1 | contig 65875 bp, 60 predicted proteins | sample PanSoiMetPlot_28_FD_96465 | JGI IMG/M metagenome (GOLD analysis project Ga0126381, IMG submission 96465) | Tropical forest soil microbial communities from Panama - MetaG Plot_28 | ecosystem: Environmental > Terrestrial > Soil > Tropical forest > Bulk soil | place: Panama | collected 2016-02-17 | reverse complement strand
TCGGTCCCCATCGCCAGCGGAACCCCGGCCTGCCAGGCGCGCAGCAGGTTGGAACGCCCCTGATCGAGCGCCCGCGCGAACAGCGCCGCCCGGTCCGCATTGACGCCTTTCCCCGACGCGACGAATTCGCGGGTGCCCTTGAGCAGACTGGCCGGCAGCACCTGCTGGGCCAGCGAATTCGCCAGCGCGTCCGCCTTCCCGGCGAAGAACTGGGAGTAGGCTTCGGCGACGCCCAGGGTGGGGTCGAGGAAGACGCCCTGTTGCGCCATCCGCTTGAGCACAGGATCCGGCAGCTCGTCACGCCACGAGCCGTGCTCCACCGATGCCGCGCCTACGTCTACCGCGTCCGTCACGTCCTCCGCGTCGCCGGTGTGTACGGCCAGCGGCAAGTGCTGCGCGTGCGCTTCCTCGGCAATCGACCGCACCAACAGCACATCGAGCCGGTCGAACAGCATGCCATCGCCCCACCCGGCTTCCAGGATGGCCTTGATGCCGTTCACGCCGCGGCCTTTCAAATCGCGCACCTGGCGCCGCGCCTCGTCCGGCGTCTTCGGCGTCCGCACAAGCTGGACCTTGATGGGCTCGCGCAGCGCCTCGGGTAAGTGCTCGAGGAACTCCGCGCCGTGTCCCTTCTCGGCTGTAAACATGGGGCCACAGACGAACAACTCCGCACCCAGCCGCGCGCCGGAGGAGATCTCCCGCCGCAGGGCAAGCGACGAGTCGAGCCCATCGCCCACGCTGCGCGCTGCCGTCACCCCGCTATAGAGCAGTGCCTCTGCCGCACGCGGCATGGTCTTTTGCGGATCGAAGTCCTGGTTCGACTCCGAAATTCCCGCCGGTCCGCCCAAATGCACATGAACATCTATGAGCCCGGGCAGCAGCGTCTTTCCCGTGCCCTCCACGACTGCCACCCGCATCTTCTCCGGATCGGGCGGCGCGCCTTCATAGATCTCGTCGACCTTGCCGTTGCGCACAAGCACCGATCCGTTTTCGATCAACCGGCCGTCGCCCGTGAAGATCCGCGTGTTGCGAATCAGGAACTGGTCGGTGCGCAGCATGTCGCGATACATCGCCTTGTTCAGCGCGATGTGCTCGCGGCTGTACGCGCGATAGCAGCCCATCGCGAGAAACGGCGCCAGCACCGCCAACACCCAGAGCTTGTTGCGCGGCGGCAGCTTCTCTTCCTTCTCCCAGCGGAACAGTTGCCTCGCCAGAAATGTGCCCACCACAACGGTCAGTACCAGCGCGCCTACCGCAGGGAGATGGTCGAGAATCGTCTGGTTATGAAAAAAGATGCCCTGGAAACCCGTAACCAAGTAGGCGGCGGGCGTGAACTCGCCCAACGTCTGCGCCCAGTTGGGCAGCATGGCCGCCGGAATGGTAGCGCCGCTCAAGAACAGCATCGGCATGTACAGGAGCTGGATGGCGATCATGGCCTCTTGCATGGTGTTGGTCACGGCGGCCAGAATCAGGCCGATGGCGCGCATGCCGCACACTCCCAGCGTCACCATGAGAAACAGCGAGAACCAGTTCCGCGGCATGGGCATCTGGTAGATGAAATGCGCCAGCCCGATGAGCACGGCCACTGCCGGCAGATAGAGCAGCCAGCCGCTCGCCATGGCCGCCACTAGAATGGGCAGCGGCGAAATCGGAGTTACTTTAAAGCGGCGGAGAATATTCGCTTCCCGTTCCTGCACCGAGCGCATGCCGGCGCCCCACAGGCCATTGCCCAGAATCCCCATGGTGAGCACGGTACCCACGAAGTACGCGATCCCCATACCATTGCCCGCGTGAAAGAGCTCCGCAAAGGCGAAAAAGAAGATGAAGGGAAACAGGTAGTTGAAGAAGACTACGGAGCGGTCCCGCAGCGTCAATTGCAGGTTGCTCCGGAACAGCGCGATATAGGCTTTCATTCCCGCAGGCTCTTTCCGGTAAGTTCGATAAATGCGTCTTCCAGGGACGGCCGCCGGATGCGAATGTCGGAGAGCTCGATGCCGCTCGCATCCAGCCACTTCACCATCTCCACCACCATGCGCGCCGGTTTCCGCGTGGTAACGGACAGGCGCGTGCGGCGGTCGTTGAGTGCGATTTTATCGGCATCGGACCATGCCGGCACGCCGTCGGCCACCGGCAAGGCGGTCTCCAGCTCGATCGTAGACCACGCCAGTGTGCGCTCCTGAATTTCGCGCGGCGTTCCCATGGCGACGATGCGGCCTTCGTCGACAATCGCCACGCGGTCGCACAACTTCTCGGCTTCTTCGATATAGTGCGTGGTGAGCAGGATGGTGCGCTGCTCGCGGCGCAGCGCCTGCACCAGCTCGTGAATCTCCCGCCGCGCCTGCGGATCGAGCCCGGCTGAAGGCTCGTCGAGAAACAGCACCTGCGGATCGTTGAGCAGCGCGAGCGCCAGTGCCAGCCGCTGCTTCTGTCCTCCCGAAAGCTTGCCGTACATGGCGTCGCGCTTTTCGCGAAGCTGCAGACGGTCGAGCAGCGCGCCGGCATCCGTGGTGCGGGTGTAGAAGCTGGCAAACAGCTCCATGGCTTCGGCGACCTTCATCTTTTCCTGAAGGTGCGTGGATTGCAGGCACACGCCCACCCGGTCTTTCACCTGGCTGGTCTGCACTTCCGGGTCAAACCCCAGCACGGAAACTCGGCCGGAGCTGCGCGCCCGCAGGCCTTCCAGAATCTCGATAGTGGTCGTCTTTCCCGCGCCATTCGGCCCAAGCAGCCCGAACACTTCGCCCGCCCGCACTTCGAAATCGATGCCCTTCACCGCCGGCAAGGTGGCGTAGCTTTTCTTGAGGCCTTCGACTTCGATGGGCTGTGGCACGAAAAATCAGTGTACATCAAGCCCCGCAACCAGCTTTCGGCGGGGATCGTCCGAACCTCTGCACCCGAGCCGGCGGTGCCCCGCGAGCAGTGATCATGCATGGTCTTTCGGGTAGGACTTCCGGAGTGAATCCACGACCTTCTCAGTGTCCGCGGCGCTCAGCGTCCCGACCAGCGCCGGCCGCGGATCCGGGGTTCACCTTCTGCTGCCGCAGGCTGGTCATCTTGGCGACTACACCCATGACGGATACCGAGCGAGCCCTACCGCAACCGCGGCTGAGCGGATGGCTGACGCTATCTTCTACGCTCGGCCACGATGGTCACTTGCATGTCGCGCGCGTGACGCACGATGCCCTGCACCGCGGTTTCCTGGTAGCGTTTCCACCACGGCTGCGCCGCCGAGCGGCCCATGAAGATCTGCGTGACGCCCTGTTCGCGCGCGAACTCGGCGATGGCACGCGGTACGTCGGCCGCATGAACGACGTGCGTTGCGATGCGCAGATTGCGCGCGAAGCTCATGTGCCGCTCCACGGCCTCGCGGTCGTCTCCGAAAGCCTGCTGGCCCGCCGCGACGTGGATCGCCACACAGTCGGCGTGCAGGTAATCCGCGACTCGCTTGCCGCGGCGGATGAGAATGGCCGAGGAAGGCCTGCCCGTCAGGCAGATCAGGATACGCTCGCGGCGCGGCGCCGACCCGGCGTTTGCCGGCGCGCCCGCCGGAGCCGCCTCCGTTCCCGGGGGCTCGGCGCCGGGCACGACACTCAGCTTCTCCTCCACTTCGTGGGCGGTGTGCCGCATGGCCATTTCGCGCAAGGCCGAGAGATTGCCCTCGGTGAAAAAGTTCTCCATGGCGCGCTGCGCCTTCTCGGGCGCATAGACGACCCCGCGCTCCAGCCGGTTGCGCAGGGCGCGCGGCGTCAGGTCGACTAACACCAGCTCGTCGGCTTCATCCACCACCCAGTCCGGAATCGTCTCTCGAACGCGAATCCCGGTGACATGGTAGACCTGGTCGTTCAGGCTTTCCAGGTGCTGGATGTTCATGGTGGTGAGCACGTCGATCCCGGCGTCGAGGAGCGTGTGTACGTCCTGCCAGCGCTTCGCCCGCTCGCTGCCCGGAACGTTGGTGTGAGCGAACTCGTCCACGATCGCGACCCGCGGCTGGCGGCGGAGAATCGCATCGGTATCCATCTCTTCGAACTTGCCCCCGCCATAAGCCACCGCGCGGCGCGGCACCAGCTCGAGCCCTTCGGTTTTGGCGATGGTCTCCTGGCGGCCGTGGGGCTCGAAATATCCGATCACGATATCCGTGCCGTGGCACTTCATTTCCTGCGCCTCGTCGAGCATGCGGTAGGTCTTGCCCACGCCGGCCGCATAACCCAGATAAACCTTCAACCGGCCGCGGCTCACGATTTCTCCTCGTGCGGAAACAAGCGTACGTCGAAGCCGTCCGCGGCCTCGATCAGGCGTTCCAACGGATTTCGCTCCCACAACCGAAGGCGCCGGTCCGCTCCCGTATGCCCGAGAAAAAGCTGCGTGACGCGCTCCTCGCGGGCGAAGTCGAGAATGGCCTCCACGAAGTCCTCGCCGTGCAGGCAATGAACGTCGGCGCCCAGCTCGCGGGCCAACCCCAGATTCGATTCCAGCAGGCGGCGATCTTCTTCGCCGAGGCTGCCGGATTCCACGTAAGCCGCCAGCAGCGCGCCGTGAAATCGCAGGGCGTTGCGATGGCCGCTCTCCAGCATGAGCCGCGCGCTGGAACGGGGCGTCAGGCAGACGAGGATGCGCTCCTGCGCTCCCCAGCGCGCCGTGACGCCGTGCGATTCCAGGTAATCCTGCAGCTGGTCCTCCACCACGTCGGCCGCCAGCAGCAGCGCGATTTCCCGCAGCTCGGCCAGCCGGCGCGCGTCGCAAATACTTGTGTCTCCGGGCCGCCCGATGAGGGCGTCGGGCGGCGCGTCCACTACTTCGATCTCATCGGCTTCCGCCAGAAAGGCCTGGGGTATGCTGTTGGCGGCACGCTTGCCCGTGATGCGCTCCACCTCGTCCTGCTTTTCGGCGATGTGCTGCAGGTTGACCGCGCTAATGACCGCGATACCGCGGTCGAGCAGTTCGTCGACGTCCTGCCAGCGATGCGGATTGCGGCTGCCGGGAGGATTATCATAGGCGAGGCCGTCAATCACGACGGTGGCCGGGTGTCTTCGGAAGAGCGCTGAAAGGTCGATCACCTCGTACGTGCGGCCGGCATGGCGTTCGATGATAGGCGGAACGATTTCGAAGTTCGATAGAATCGCTTCAATATCGGGCTCTATGGCGCTTTGCACCGCGCCTACCACCACGTCCTGTCCGCGCATCTTGCGGCGCCGCCCTTCGTCGAACATGCGGAACGATTTGCCCACGCGCGACGCGTAGCCGAGAAAGACCTTCAACCGCCCGCGCCGCTCCCGCCGCTCCCCCGCCTGTACGCGGCGCAGCAGCTGTTCGGGATCGGGTCGGCGGTCGATGCTAGACATAACAGCTCGGAGTCACGCGCTCGGAGCGACACGCTGCGAGCTCGTGGCTCGTGGCTCGTGGTGCGAAGCTCATAGCGCAAAGCTCACAGCGCATAGCCGCCTTTAGTGCATCGTCGCCAGGTAGCCGCCCGTCATCGCATCTACGTAGACGGAAAAGTTGGACGTTCCCACCGACTCACCCCAAACCACCCGCCAGGCGGGGTCGGGAAACTTACTCGTTTGCTCCAGCAGGAAGAGAATCGGCTTGCCCGGGTTCTTCTTCTCGTATTCCACCGCTTTGGCTTTGGCTGTCTCGAGCGCGGCATCGGTATCGGTCTTGACTGCTGCGATCAGGAATGGCTTCGAAGAGCCGTGTGCCGAAAAGGGCTGGGCGTTGGTTTGAAAGACCCCCTTGTGAAGATTGCTTTCCACCGAATCCACCGCGGACCAGTTATACGTGCGCGCCTCCGAGCGGGATGGAGAGACGAACGTTGCTTCCCAAACGCCGGCCTTCCCCGGCTGGTCGGGCACATCCGCGATGCGCATGCTGGTCAGCTTGAGCACCTGGCAATCGGGCGCCCAGGCGCGAGCGACCTGGTACATCTTGAACAGCGCGCTTTGCCCGGTCACGGGTTCCGGTTTGGCCTCGACCTTCTTCTCCGGCGGCGCGGAGGGCTGTTGGGAGCAGGAGGTCAGCAGCAGGGGCAGCGCGGCAGCCGCTAACCAGCGGAGCTTCATCGGTTTCATCTGCGGTCATTTTACCAGGGAGCGATTGCGCACCTCCCGAGCAGCCGTTAACAACCGGCTTTTCCCCGATATGCCATAATAACGACATCGGGGGAGGGTGCAATGTCTCCTGGTGACTCGCGTATTCTGACTCTGACGGTGGTCGCTCCGCTGTTCCTGGGGCTGGCTTTCGGCCAAGCGAAGGGATCTGCTCCGCCGCCATCATCCGGCAACACGGGCGGCACAGGCGGTGCCACGGGGACAACCGGCTCGACGACCATTAACCCCAACCGCCTCCCGGGCAACAACTCGCCCAATAATACGCCGGCTCCGACCCTCCAAAGGCCGATCTTCCTGAACGGCCGCGTGAAGATTGACGACGGCAGCCGCTTGCCTGAGCCGGCCGCCATCCTTCGCGTCTGCAACGGGAACCCGCACACTGAGGGTTACACCGATTCGGAGGGCAATTTCGGCATCCAGTTCGGTGACGAGCAGGGCGTGATTCAGGACGCCGAGACCGCCGGTTCAAGTTCGACGCGTCAAATGACGGGAGGTCTTCCCAACGGTCCTTCCACGGGCGGCGGACTCGGCAGTTCGACAACCAATGGCACGTCCATGCAGCGCAAGCTGGACAATTGCGAATTGCAGGCTCGGCTGGCCGGATTTCGTTCGCAAAGCGTAATGCTGGTGGGACGTCAACCGCTCGACGATCCGAATGTGGGGACCATTCTCCTGCACCGCATGAACAAGGGCGAGGAAGCCAACAGTACCGTGAGCGCCACGTCGCTGGCCGCTCCCAAGGACGCCCGCAAGGCCTTCGACAAAGGGGTTGAGCTGACCCGCAAGAACAAGGTAGATGACGCATTCCACGAATTTCAAAAGGCCGTGATGCTCTATCCGTCTTATGCGACGGCGTGGTGCGAGCTGGGCCGGATTGAAGCCGCTCACGGGCAATTCGACATTGCGCGCGGTTCCTTCCAGCAGGCGGTGAAGGCCGATCCCAAATTCGTGGAGCCTTACCTGGAACTCTCGCGCATTGCGCTGAATGCCAAGAACTGGCCCGAACTGGCCGACTTCACCGCGAAAGCCCTGGCGCTCGATTCCTTCGACTATCCACAGGAGTTCCTGTTCGACGCCGTCGCGCACTACAACATGCACGACTTCGAGACTGCAGAGAAGAGTATTCTCAAGGCCGAGTCGCTCGACACACGCCGCCAGTTTCCGCAGATCTCGTACCTCAAGGGCTTGGTCCAGTTGCAGCACAAGGAGTATTCCGCGGCCGCCGAGAACTTACGAACTTACTTGAAGCTCGCGCCCAACGCGGACGACGCGCCGAAGGTGCAACAGCAGTTGACGGAGCTCGAGAAGTACCTGTCGCAGAGCGCGGCGAAGCAATAAGGCAGGAAGCCAGAAGACGGAAGTCAGGAGACGGAAGGCGGCTCCGGCTGTGTGACTTGGGTGGCCGCAATTTGCGCCTTCCACGCTTCCAGAATTACCGCGGCGGTGCCGGTGACGAAGCGCGTGGCGCCGGCGGCGTGGAGTTCGAGAAGGGCATCGAGGGTTTCGATTTCGCCCCAGGCGGCGACGCCAGTTTCTTCCGGGAGATGTCGGCGCAGGAGCGCGATTTCGGCAACCGTGGGACCGGATGCCACGACGCCTACTTCCGCGCGTTCGGCGCAGCGGCAGGCCACGATCTTCGCCTCCTCCGTAAGCCAGGGACTCTCCAGCATCAGCGTGAGGGCCGCGCCTTCCTGGTGGCAGGCCTCCGATGCCTGCAGAAGCTCGGTCTGCACGTAGGGGAACTCGCGCGAGAGCAGCTTCGAAATCGCCACCACCATGCCGATCTCTTTGGCGCCGCGGCGCAGCAGGTCGCGGACTTCGTAGAGCTTGACCGCGGTGCCGGATGTCCCATGCGGGAAGGCCGCGACGGCGCCGGGGCGCACCGCGCTGGCTTCGAGCGCGCGCACCGCAAGGTCGATGTCCAAGGGGCGAACCATCGCGCATCCCATGCCGTACCGTTTGGCCGCCTCCAGCCCTTCGAACACCTGGGGGGACGTCAGCTCGGGTTTGACGAGCGGGAGATTCAGGAGACGCGCGAGTTCTTCGTAGGTGGCGGGAGCGGGACGAACCGGCTGATCCATACGGGCCGAGGGGTTACTCGCCCTTTTTCTTTTTGCCCGCGCTGCTGCGGTTCGCGGCCGTGGGACAGTTCTTGCCCATTTCCCGCAGCTGCGTACAGGCCTGAGACGCCAACGGGCTCGATGGGAACTGTTGGATGAGCTGGATGAACTCCTCCGATGCCGCCGTCCGCTGGCTCATTTTGGTGAGCGTCATGCCCTTATAGTAAAAGGCATCGGCCTTCTTATTGTTGTTGTCGGGATATTTTTCCAGCACGGCGTCGAAATCTTTCAGTGCCGAGGGGTAGTCGCCCTGCGAGTAGTGGATCCAGCCGATGTAATATTGCGCGTTGGGCGCACGGTCGGTGTTGCCGTAGCAGCGGAGGAAATCTTGAAACTCCGTCAGCGCCAGTTCGAGCTTACCGGCGGTGCGGTCGCGGTCGGCACTCTGATAGAGATCGCCCAACGGCATGCAGGGAGTCTGGGCCGCCATGGGCGCCCCGCCGGCGTTCATCCCCGGCGCTCCGCCCGGCGGAATGCCTCCCTGACCGGGAGGCGCCGCTGCCGGCGTCTGCATCAGCTTGACGGCATTGTTCAGATCCGTCAACTGGCTTTGAATCTTCTCCATGGAAGCGGTAAGATCCGTAACCGCCTGTTGCAGCGAGCGTACGTCATTGGAGACGCCATCCATGCGCGCCGAAAGCCCTGCCACCGGCTGCATGACCTTGGCTTGCATGTCCTGCAGGCTCTGCTGCAAAGTCCGCTCCATGACGGCTAGCGAGGTGTTCGACTTGCCTGAGGTGTCCTGCGCCAGCCTCACCGCTTCCAGGAGCGCCGCCAGTTGCCGGTCCTGTGACTGCTGCAGCTGCTTCACCGACTCCTGCAGCAACGCCACGTCGCGCTGCAGCTCCATAATTTCCTTGCTGGCGGCCAGCGCGGCCACCGGCGTGACCGCTACGATTAGGACGCAAAGACGTCGCAACATAAGCAACTCTCCTCAGTTAGGCAAGCTTGCGCCGGCCGAACCGCCGGGCGGCCACCCCGTGGGCTGCCCGACGCTCTCTTCTTTAGTTTACTGGCCCGTAGCGAAATGGACGCGCCGGTTTTTCTGCCAGCAGCTTTCGTTCGATTCGGTACATGCCGGCCGCTCTTTTCCATAGCTGATGGTCTTGAGACGGTCGGCCGGAACTCCCAGTTGCACCAGGAAGTCCTTGGCGGAGCTGGCGCGGCGATCGCCCAGGCCGAGGTTGTACTCGGCGGAGCCGCGCTCGTCGCAATGGCCTTCGAGCACGATGCTGGCGTTCGGGAAATCCGCCAGGATGCTCTTCAGCGCGGCCGCGTCCTGGGTCAGGGAGGCCTGTGCGTCAGCACGGATATCGTTCTTGTCGTAGTCGAAGTAAGCGTCCTGCAAGTCCGACGTTATGCGCTCTTCCAGAGACTTGGAGGGACCGGTCGGCGTAGGCGGAGGTGGCGGCGGCGGAGCAGTCACGGTAACGGTCGCATTCGCGGTGGTGGTACCTCCCGCGCCAGTGGCGGTCAGCGTGTAAGTGGTGGAGTCGCTCGGCGACACGCGGCGGTTGCCGGTGTTCTGCACCGCGCCTACACCCTGATTAATGGAAACGCTCGCCACATCGCCGGAAACTTCCCAACGCAAGGTCGAGGACTGGCCGCGCTGGATCGTGCTCGGCTCCGCCGAGAACGAAGCGACCGTCGGGGCGGCAGCCGCAGGCGGCGGAGGCGCCTCGGGCCTCGGCGCCGGCGGCGGTGGTGGGGGCGGCGCCTTCTTCTTGCAACCCGCCGCGAACATCGCCAGCATTAGTGCAAGAGCAACACAACTAATCTTCCGTTTACTCAACATGAACTTCATCTCCTGAAAAACTTGATCATTTTCCCCAAGCCGGGCTGTAGTTCAACCCGTCGTGCGTGAGCTGCGTGACCTGCGTGCCGTCGGCCAGCATGGTCCAAATCTGCTCCCTCCCGTTACGGTTCGACATGAACGCCAGGTGTGTGCCGTCCGGCGCCCAGCTCGGATTCTCATTTTTCCCTTCGTCGTGCGTCAACTGGACATAATTATGCGATCCAGGATCCTGCATGACAAAGATGTTGAATTTTCCAGCTGCAAAACCGCGCGTCCACGCGAACGCCAAAGCCTGGCCGTTGGGGTGCCAGCAGGGGTTGGACGCTTCACCGGTGCCCTCACTTACTCGCTGGATGTCAGCGCCATCGATCGTCATGATATAAATCTGTTCCGTGCCGGAGCGGCCCGTACTGAACAGAACTGTAGCCCCTGTCTTAGGGTTCACTTTGGGCTCTGTATCAATAAACTGGGACGATGTGATCGGCCGAAAGCCGGTGCCGTCCAAATTCGCGATGTAAATCCGGCAGCAATGACCCGCCGACGACGAGTAGACGATTTGCTTGCCGTCGGGCGTGAACGAAGGCGTTTCGTTTACCGAGGCGACTTGGTTGTAAAACCGTAAATCTCGGACCGGATCCACCGAAAACACAAATATACCAGGATTACCGCGCGTGTAGCTAGTAAATGCGATCTTACTGCCGTCGGGTGAAACCGCAGGCTCGATCGAGGTCGAATTGAAATGCGTGATCTGCCGCTGATTCTTGCCGTCGGGATCCATCACCCAGATTTCCTTCGGGCTGCGAGCGGCGGCCTGGTGGACGAAGTAAATGTGCGTGCCGAACAGCGACGACCCGCCGAAGATCTTCAGAATATCGGCGGCGAACTCGTGGGCGATCTGGCGGGCGCCATTCTCGTCGGCTGTGGTGGCCAGATACCGCTTCGACAGCGGCTGCGACGCCGGGTTCGTGTCGGACCGGGTTACGTCAAACAGATTGCCGTAGAGCACCAGGACACCGTTCTGCATGGCGGTATAGCCGAAGGCCAGGTAGTTTGCATTGACCGGCGGACCGGACCAATCGCTCATCCACAGGCCGCCGCCGTTCTGGGGCACGGCCATTTCCTGTCCCCGCCGACGCTGCAGGTTGGGCGTGGGTGGCGGTTGGCGGAAATCGGACGGCTGCTGAGGCACGGTCTTGGGGTACATTGTCTTATCTACCAGGACCACCTGCCCCGAGGTCTTCAGATCGTCCCACAGAGTCTGGTTGAAGGCATTCATCAGGTTTGGACTTACGCCGCTGCCCCTGAAATCCGGGACGGCGACATGGTGCATCTGAATGCCCTTCTCTACCTTGCCGACGATTTGGCCCCACAACGTCAATAGCGTTCCGGCCGCGAGGGCTGTTACGACCCAAGTAAGCTTTCGCATCGAAACCTCACTTTAAACTGAATGTCAAAGTTACGGTCGCCTGGTTCCCGCTGAACAGCGGAGGAAGAGGCGGAAAGGGTTGTGCATCGAGAATCGCTCTCTGCGCGGAAAGGTCGGTGCCCATGTTTCCGCTGCTCTGCGAGATCTTGACGCCGGTGACGGAGCCGTCGCGGCGGAGTGTGAACATCACTACCGCGACGCTCGATCTCGGGTCAAGCCCGGCGGTTTGCCAATGCTGGCCGGCTTGTTCCACGACCAGCTTGGCGTACCAGCCGAATTGCGCGCCGAAAGGCGAATTGTCACCCACACCGACCCCGCCGCCGCCTTGTATCCCGTACATCGGATTATTCAGCGCCTGGCCCGCATGGCTATAGACTTGGTTCGGCAGATCCTTCTGCTGTTGGCGGAATTTGTTGGGCGCCGCATTAGCCGGCTGCGGCCGGTCCTTCTGCTTCGCGTTGCGGCTTTTGATCGGAATAGCGTCCAAATCCGGCGCCTTGGCTTGTGGTTTAGGCTGCGGTTTGGCCTTGGGCGGCGGCGTGGGGGCCATATTCTTAGTTTCGTTCGCCACCGGGTTTTGCGGCCCGTTATTCTGCGGCAGCGGAATTCTCGCGACGGGGTTCACCATGACCGACCCCGCTCCGCCGCCCGTCAGGCTGCCCCAAGTCGGGGTCTTGCCCGGCCCGATGAAGTTGTACCAGATCAGGGCGCCGGCGACCGAGGCGTGCAGGACGACGGATCCAAAGAGCCAGCCCGAAAGCCGATCCGGCTGGTCGAGGATGTCTAGATGGGCGGCCATGGCGTCCTACTTGCGCCCTTTCGCTCCCATATCGACGGGCTGCGTGACCATGTTGACCTGGAAACCATCCTGTCCCAACATGGCCACTACCTGCGCCAAAATGTCCCAGGTGGTTTCCTTGTCAGCCCGGACGTAAACGCCCTTGGCCGTACCGAACTTCTGGTGGATGGCGGCGCCCAGGTCGTTGATATTGGTGGCCGTCTCATTGAGATACGTGGTGCCTTCCTTCGTCAGGCTCACCACCGGCATCTCCTGCGCAGTGTCTTTCACCTGCCGCACCTTGGGGACATCCACTTGCAAGCCGAACTCCATCACGTGGGCGGTGAGCATGAAGATGATCAGCAACACCAGTACCACGTCCACAAACGGCGTGATGTTGATCTCGGCCAGCGAGGCGCCGCCGCGCCGCCGTCCGACCCCGCCGCCGCCATTGCCGTTCGTTGAGAAAGCCATACTACGCTCCGAAACTCCGTTCGGCCATGTTCAGGAACTCCAGCGCGAAGTCTTCCATGCGCGCACCCATTTCGCGGATGCGGTTGCCGAACAGGTTATAGAACATGGCGGCCGGAATGGCCGCGAAGAGCCCCACGGCGGTGGCAATCAGCGCTTCGGAAATGCCGGGCGCGACCGCCGAGAGGCTGGTGCTGCCCTGTTTGCCCAGTCCGTGAAATGCGCCGATGACGCCCATGACCGTTCCCAGTAACCCGATAAACGGCGAAACCGATGCCGTAATCGCCAGCCAGTGCATGTTACGTTCCAACTTGGCCAACTCTTCGCTAATGCCCAGTTGCAGCGAGCGCTCGAGCGCCGTGCGATTCGTTACGCCGCCACGGGACTTGACCTGGCGCTCGACCTCTTCGTAGCCGAAATCGAAGATCGCCACCAGCGGCGAAGGCCGGTACTGCTCGCTGGCTACCATAACGGCCTCCAGGCCGGGAGCCTTGCGGAAGGCCCGAAGGAAGCGGGCGTTAACCTTGCGCGCTCCGCCTAGCGAGCTCGCCTTGGCGAAGATCACGGCCCAGGAAAAAACGGAGAAACATACGAGAACGCCCAGGATGAGTATGCCCACCGGGCCGCTCTCCTGGACCATTTCCCATATGTTTATTTGGAGAAGGAAGGCAATGGGAGCTGCGAAAATCAATTCGTCTCCTAACTTCAAATCTATCACAGAGACGCCATAAACCCCGGAAAAGGCGGATTAAAATACCTCCAGAGAGTACACCATGCATCGCCTTATCCTCTTTCTTGCTATGGCCATGGCTGCCGCCGCCCAGGCGCCGGCACCCTCCGACGCGCCGATCCTTCAGGCCCTGCTCACGGAGATCCGCGAGCTGCGGCAGGACTTACAAACCATGGCTGCTGCCATCCAGCGGGTGCAGATCGTAATGTTCCGCGTGCAGACCGAGGCGCAGTTTCTGAGCCGCGCCACGCAGCGAGTGGACGAGGCGCGCAACCGCTGCAACAACGCGCAACAGCAGAAGCGGTTCCTCGCCACGCAGATCGACCAGCTGGAGGCGCGCCGCTCGAATCCGCAGACCCCGGCCGACCAGGCTCTGGCCGACAACATTGCGCGCCTGAAGGCGAACCTGGAATCGATGGGCACCGAAGAGCAGCAGTGCCAGGCGCGCGAGATCGAGGCCTCCGCGCAGCTTCGCGACGAACAGAACAAAATGAACGATCTGCAGGACCAGCTCGACAAGCTCGACAAAGCGCTGGCGGCAGGGCGGCGGTAAGATCAGCGTTCACTTCCGTCGGCAGCCCCCTTGCCGCCCCGCGTCCGGCGCAGTCCGGGGGGCCTGCCCCGCTGCTAACATAAGAATTCTCCCGGCATGTGGATTGTCCAGCTAGCCCTCCGCCGTCCCTACACCTTCGTGATCATGGCGCTGCTGATCGTGATTCTCGGTGTTATGGCGATTCTGCGCATGCCCACGGACATCTTTCCGGAAATCAATATTCCGGTGGTGAGCGTGATCTGGAGCTACACGGGCGTCTCGCCGGAGGAAATGGCGGAGATCGTCACGGTGCGGTCGGAACGCAGCTTCACGGTCTCGGTGAACGACATTGAGCACATGGAGTCGCAATCGCTGCCGGGGCTTTCGGTCATCAAAGTCTTCTTTCATCCGCGCGCCAAAATCGAGGCTGCGGTTTCGCAGATCTCGGCCATGTCGGAGTCCTCTCTGCACTCCATGCCCACGGGCATGACGCCGCCGCTCATCCTGCGCTATAACGCGTCGAGCGTTCCCATCCTGCAATTGAGCATCTCAAGCGATTCGCTTCCCGAGCAGCAGCTTTACGACTACGGCTATAACTTCATCCGCACCCAGATGGCGACTGTACAGGGCGCCACGTTTCCGCTGCCTTACGGCGGGCGGCCGCGCCAGGTTTCGATCGACCTGAACCCGCAGGCGCTGTATGCGCAGGGCCTCTCGGCCGACGACGTGGTGCGCGCGGTCAACGAACAATCGCTGATTCTGCCCTCCGGGTCGGTGAAGATCGGCGCCCAGGAATACGCGGTCCACCTGAACAGTGCGCCCGACCTGGTGAATGCCTTCAACCGTCTGCCGTTGCGGCAGAGCGGCCCGACTACGGTGTATGTGGGCGACGTGGCGCACGTGCGCGACGGCTACGCGGTGCAAACCAACATCGTGCGGCACAACGGCGCCCGCGCGGCGCTGCTGACGGTGCTGAAGAACGGCGGCTCCTCGACGCTCGACATCGTGGCGCGGCTCAAGGCGATTCTGCCGCGCATCCGCTCGACGCTGCCTCCGGCGCTGAACCTGAAGCTGATGTTCGACCAGTCGATCTTCGTGCGGTCGGCGATTCAGGGAGTGCTGCGGGAAGCCACCATGGCGGCGCTGCTGACCGGCCTGATGATCCTGCTGTTCCTGGGAAGCTGGCGCTCCACCATCGTGGTCTGTATCTCGATTCCGCTTTCGATCCTGACGTCGCTCGCCATCCTCAACCTGATGGGCGAGACGATCAACGTGATGACGCTCGGCGGTCTGGCGCTGGCGGTGGGCATCCTGGTGGACGATGCCACGGTGGAGATCGAAAACATCCACCGCAACCTGGGACAGCGCAAGCCGATTCTGCAAGCGATTCTCGACGGCGCCATGCAGATCGCCACACCGGCGTTTGTTTCGACGCTCTGCATCTGCATCGTTTTCGTGCCCGTGATCTTCCTGACGGGCGCGGCGCAGTATCTGTTCACGCCGCTGGCGTTAGCCGTGGTGCTGGCCATGATGGCGTCCTATATTCTGTCGCGCACGCTGGTTCCGACCATGGTGCGCTACCTGTTGGCGCCGGAGGTGGCGCGCTACAGCGGCGAGGAAGGGGCCATCGAACACGGGGGCGGCGGGTTTTTCAGCTCGATTCATAACGGCTTCCAGGCGTGGTTCGAGCGGCTGCGCGGCGGCTACCGGAACCTGCTGGCGTCGGCACTTTCGCACCGGCCGTTGATGGCGGCGGCGTTCCTGCTGATCTGCGCCGTCTGCCTGGGGCTGGCTCCGTTCCTGGGACGCGATTTCTTCCCGCAGGTAGACGCCGGGCAGATCCGGCTGCACGTGCGCGCTCCAGCGGGCACCCGCATTGAAGAAACGGAACGCTATTTCGCCCAGGTGGAAGACGTCATCCGGCAGGTGATTCCAGAGAGCGAGCTGGCTGACGTGCTGGACAACATCGGCCTTCCGTACTCCGGTTTCAACATCGCGACCACCGACGCCGGCACCATCGGCAACTTCGACGGCGAGATTCTGGTTTCGCTCACGCCGGCTCGGCACGGCCCTTCGCTCGGTTATGTCCGCGAGCTGCGCGCGCGCCTGAACCGCCAGTTCCCCGAGCTGACGGTTTTCTTCCAGCCCGCCGACATCGTCGGGCAGATTCTGAATTTCGGACTGCCCGCGCCGATCGACGTGCAGGTGATGGGCCCGCTCGCCAACAGCCGAGCCAATTATGCGCTGGCAAGGCAGATCGAACGCCGTCTGGCGGAGATTCCGGGCGCGGTGGACGTGCATACCCACCAAGTGGTTGACGTGCCGGAGTTGCGCTTCCAGGTGGACCGCACGCGCGCCCAGCAGCTAGGGCTGACGCAGCAGGACGTCGCCAACAGCATGTTGATTTCGCTTTCTTCGAGCACGCAGATTGCGCCCAATTTCTGGATCGATCCGCGGAACGGCGTAGACTATCCGATTTCGGTGATGACGCCGCAGTACCGGGTGGATTCCACCTCCGAACTGCTGCGCACACCCATTCATGCGGCGCGCGGAGCTACGGCAACGCCGCAACTGCTCACCAACGTGGGCCACCTGGAGCGCGACACAACGCCTTCGGTAGTGAATCACTACGACGTGCAGCCGCTTTACGACGTGTACGCCAACGTGGACGGCCGCGATTTGGGCGCGGTGGCGGACGATGCCGACCGCGTGCTGGCATCCTTCAGCTCGCAGCTTCCGAAGGGCAGCTTTATCGAAACGCGCGGGCAGGTGGCGACGATGCGCACCTCGTTCCAGGGCCTGGCGGTAGGGCTGTTCTTCGCGATCCTGCTGGTGTATTTCGTGATGGTGGTGAACTATCAATCCTGGCTCGATCCGCTGATCATTCTGATGGCGCTGCCGGGCGCGTTGTCCGGAATTGTGCTCATGCTGTTTGTGACGCAAACGACGCTGAACGTGCCATCGATGATGGGCGCGATCATGAGCATTGGTGTCGCGACGGCCAACAGTATTTTGCTGGTGAATTTCGCCAACGACCTGCGGGAGACGGGGCTCGATGCGCGCGCCGCCGCTTTGGAAGCGGGATTCACGCGGCTGCGGCCGGTGTTGATGACAGCGCTGGCGATGATCACGGGCATGCTCCCCATGGCGCTTGGGTTCGGAGAAGGCGGCGAGCAGAACGCGCCGTTGGGCCGCGCGGTGATCGGCGGATTGATTCTGGCGACGGTGGCCACCCTTTTCTTCGTCCCGGTGGTTTATAGTGTTTTGCGGCGCGCCCCGCCGCCTTTCAGCCGGCGCGGGGAAGTGGAAGGACTATGATGTCGCACGAAACCGCGGCGAAGACCGCGAAACGCTCCGGGCGGCGCCCCGTCATCGCGTTTTTCGGAGTGCTGGCGCTCGTGGTGGGCATCGCCATCGCGGCCGGCGTGCTGCCGCGCATCTCGCGCGAAAAGGGACTGGTGGCCGCTGCCACGGCACGGGAGCGGCAGGTGCCGGTGGTAATCGCGTCGGCGGCGCACCTGGCTCCCGGCAGCGATACCATCGATCTGCCGGGCGATTTGCAATCGATCGTGGAATCGCCGATTTTCGCCAGGGCCGACGGCTACCTGAAGACGCGCTCGGTGGATATTGGCGACCACGTGAAGACGGGCCAGCTCATGGCCGAGCTGGAAACCCCGGAGCTCGATCAGCAGATCGCCCAAGCGCGCGCGACGCTGGCACAAGCGCAGGCTTCGCTGAAGGAATTAGCGGCCGATATAGAGCTTTCGCGCGCCAACCTGAACCTTTCCAAGGTGACACAGCAGCGCTGGCAGCGGCTGGCGGATAAGGGCGTCGTTTCCCGCCAGGACCTGGACGAGAAGAGCGCTGACTTGAGCGTGAAGCAGGCGCAGGCGGACCGGGCCGTGGCCTCTCTGGCTACGGCGCAGGAGACGGTGCGCGCGAGCGACGCCAACCTGCACAGGCTCGACGAAATGAAGAGCTTCGCGCGCGTGACTGCGCCGTTCGACAGCGTAGTAACGGCGCGCAACGTGGATATCGGCACGCTGATCAACGCGGGCAACGGCGGCGCCTCGCGCGAAATGTTCCGCGTGGCGCGCATTCAGCCGATCCGCATTTTCGTGAATGTGCCGCAGACCTACGTGGAGGAAATCCGCGACGGACAGGCGGCGGAACTCCGGGTGCAGGAACGGCCGGGCGAAGTCTTTCCCGCGAAGGTGACGAACGTATCCCACTCGCTGGATACCAATTCGCGGTCGATGCTGGTGATTCTGGAGTCGCCGAATCCGGGTTCGGTTCTGTTCCCCGGCATGTATGCGCAGGTGCGCTTCCCGTCGGCCGCGCACGCCGCCCGCCCGCTGCTGCGGATTCCCTCCGATACCCTGATCATCGACAAATCGGGCACACGCGTGGCGGTAGTGGACGCCCGTAAGGTGGTCCACTTCCGCAATATCACGGTGGGCCAGGACCTGGGGTCGGAGATGGAAGTGATCTCCGGGCTCAAGCTGGGGGAGCTGGTGGTTTCGAACCCGTCGGACGTGGTGCAGGAGGGCGCGGGCGTAGAAGTGAAGGTGAGGAAGTAGCTGCGGGCACATGAGTCCTGACTTCCTGGTGATTGGCTTCACATGGTATGGGGCGCTGCTGTTCTCAGCCACCTGTCTTGAGGCGGCACATGCACTAGCCGCGAAGCTCGGTGGTGATCTCACTGCATTTCACGGGCTTTGTTGATCCACGCGGGCCTCTGGATGCAAATTTTCGAACACCCGGCATCGGCCAACTTCACACACATCGCCGTGGCCGTCGCGCCGGGAGGCGCGCCCGGAGCCGCCCTGTTCCTGGGCATTTCTGTTCTCCCTGAATCTCTGGCTGGGCGTCTTCAACCTGGTCCCGCTTCCTCCGCTAGATGGCTGCGGAGCACTGGGGATTTGGATGTCGGAAGATACCGCCGGCCGGCTGCCGGAGTTCGGAGATCGGCCTGCTCATCGCGGGGCGGGTGTTCGACCCGGTCTTCGACCCCATCTTCACGCTTTCACTGCGCGCACTGTATCCGGGCTAGGGGTACGGATCGCAGTTACCACGCCGCGAGGTTTGGCCCGGATGCTCTGGCGTGCGGCATACTCAAAACATGCCCGGCGTGCTCTACCTGGTGGCCACACCCATCGGCAATCTTGAAGACATCACCTATCGCGCCGTCCGCTTGTTGGGCGAGGTGGATGTGATCGCCTGCGAAGACACGCGCCAGACGCGGAAGCTGCTGGACCACTATGGCATCCACAAGCCGACCGTCAGCTACCACGAGCACAATGAAACGGAACGGGCCGCCGAGCTGGCCTCGCGCCTGCTGGCGGGCGAGAGCGTGGCGCTGGTTTCGGATGCGGGTATGCCCCTGGTTTCGGACCCGGGGTACCGGCTGGTGCGCGCGGCCATCGACAACGGAGTTGCGGTGCAGCCGGTCCCGGGGCCTTCGGCCGCGCTGGCGGCGCTGGCCGCTTCCGGGCTTCCGACCCACGCGTTCTATTTCGGCGGCTTTCTGCCGGCCAAGCCGGGGCAGCGGGCCAGAGCTTTGGAAGCGCTCTCCGCCGAACCGGCCACGCTGGTGTTTTACGAGGCGCCGCACCGCCTGCTGGAAGCGCTGGAGGCAATCGAGCGAGCGCTGGGACCGCGGCCGATGGTGGTGGCGCGCGAGTTGACGAAGGTACACGAGGAGTTTCTGCGCGGGACCGCGGCCGCGATCCGCGCGGCGCTGGCGGACCGCGATGCGGTGAAGGGAGAGATCACGCTGTTAATCGGCAAAGCGGAAGCGCCGCCGCCCGACGATACCCCGGTGGAAGAGGCGGTCGAAAGCCTGGAACGTGCGGGCGTGGCGCGGATGGACGCGATCAAACAGGTGGCCCGCCGCAGAGGCCTTTCCAAACGAGAAATCTATGACCAGCTTCTCCGCAGCCGTTAAATTGGCTGCTCATAAGGCTCTTCGTCACTTCCGGACCCCGCGACCGCGAGGGAGTGGAGTCTTCTACACCGGGGTTCTTCGGCTCGCCGCCGCCTTTTGCCTGGCCGCCACGCTGGCCCCGGCCCAGGACTATCTCGACCGCGCCGTGGACAAGGCGCGGCGCGATTTCGACGTGCCCGGCGTCGCCGTAGCCATCGTGAAGGACGGCCGTGTCGTGCTCGCCAAAGGTTACGGGGTGAAGCGCATCGGCCAGCCGGACGCGGTGACGCCGCATTCGCTGTTTCGCATCGCTTCCAATACGAAGGCGTTCACGGCGGCCGCCCTGGCGATGCTGGTGGATGAGGGTAAGATCGGCTGGGACGACCGCGTAGTCGACCGCCTGCCGGGCTTCCAGCTTTACGACCCATACGTGACGCGCGAGCTGACGATCCGCGACCTGCTGACGCACCGCAGTGGGCTGGGGCTGGGAGCGGGCGACCTGATGTTCTTTCCACCGAGCGACCTGAGCCGCCGAGAAATCCTCGAGCGCCTCCGCTACATCAAACCCGCGACCAGCTTTCGCAGCCGCTACGCCTACGACAACCTGCTTTACCTGGTGGCGGGATCGATTATTCCGGCGGTGACCGGCCAAAGCTGGGACCAGTTCGTGCGGCAGCGCATTTTCGCACCGCTGGGCATGACGTCGACGGGCAACAGCACGGAGTTTTTGGAGGCGGCCGCGGACGTGGCGATTCCGCATTCCAAGAATGGCGGCAAGCTGGTGGCGCTGCCGCACGAGAACGTGGACAACAACGCGCCGGCGGGCTCGATTGTTTCGTCGGTCGCGGATATGGCGCGGTGGGTGATGCTCGAGCTCAACCACGGCGAGCTGGACGGTCGGCGGCTGTTCAGCGAGGCGCAGTCGCGTGAGATGTGGACGTCGCAGACGATTCTGCCCATCGCCCCGCCGGCCTCGCCTGCGCTGGCGCCGGTCGAGCCGAACTTCCGCACATACGGGCTCGGCTGGCACCTGGACGATTACCGCGGCCGCAAGATGGTGTGGCACAGCGGCGAGCTGGCGGGATACTACTCGCGCGTGACGATGCTGCCGGATATGAAGCTGGGCGCGATCGTGTTCACCAACCAGGAGGAGGACGGCGTTTACAATGCGCTGTCGTACACGATTTTGGATCACTACCTGGGAGCGGCGTCGACAGACTGGGTGGCAGTTTTCCATGAGGTTCGGCAAAAGCAGGCGGCCGACGCCGAACGGGTGATGGCCGAATCGGGCGGGAAGCGGAATGCGGGCTCGCATCCGTCGCTGGCGGCCGCCGCGTACGCGGGACGCTACCGCGACGCGTGGTATGGTGACGTGATCATTACCGAAGCGGCCGGCAAGCTATCGATACGATTTACCCACACGCCGACGCTCCGCGGCGAGCTCCAACACTGGCAGTACGATACGTTCGTGGCACGGTGGAACAACCGCTCGCTGGGGGCGGATGCATATGTTACGTTCTCGCTGAAGCCGGATGGATCGATTGACGCGATCAAGATGGCGCCCGTCTCGCCGCTCACCGATTTCAGCTTCGATTTTCAGGATCTGGACTTGCAGCCGGTAGCCCCCGACGCGCCCCCGCGTTAACCCTCGTGGGCCGCGGTTTGCCGTCTGCCAGCGGCCCCAGACCGCTAAAATGCGACGGTCTGTCCCGCTACTCAATCAAGACATTTGGGTGACGGATTGTTTTTCGCAAAACCCTCAACGGATTGCCGCCGAATTGTAACCGGGTAGGCCGCAAGCTGGAGGCGGAGAGGAAAAAATGCGCGAAAGCAGCGTCCAGTTTTCATGGCGTGATCCACGCTTCGGACAAGCGTTCCGCTCCGGGGTGTCGCTCCATGGGCACACCATGCATTCCCAGGAGTGCCTGTCTTTCTTGCCGACGCACCTGGAAAAAGTGCCCGGAATTTCGCAGATGGTGCGGTACTACCAGCGCGCGCGGGGGATAAATTTCGCGCGGGCCTGGTGGACGCCGCCGCTTTCACCGGCCTCGGCTCTGGCCGTAGAACGCGAACAGATTGCGAAGCTGGGGCTCGCCCCCATGGTCTCTATCACGGACCACGACAACATAGACGCCGGGCTGGCGCTGGGGATCACGTGCCATCCGGCGGAGACTCCGGTCTCGGTGGAATGGACCGTTCCGTACGCACACACCATCTTCCACCTGGGCATCCACAATATTCCACGAGGCGAGTCACATTGCTGGATGGACGCGATGGCCGGATACACGGCGGCGCCGCGCGAGTCGCTGCTGCCCGCGATCCTGGACGAGTTGGCGCAGGTACCCGACGTGCTGATTGTCCTGAACCACCCGTTCTGGCTGGAAGAGGGCGTGGCGGAGAAAGATCACCCTCCGGCGCTCGACCGGCTGCTGCGCGAGTGCCTGGGCTGGCTGGACGCGTTCGAGCTGAACGGCACGAGGAAGTGGAAGGAAAACGCGGAGGTGGTTGAGCTGGCACGCACCCACGGCCGCCCGCTGGTCTCCGGCGGCGACCGCCACGCCACCGAGGCGGCCGCGTGCATCAACCTGACCCATGCAGGCACGTTTGCCGAGTTCGTCTCCGAAATTCACGCCGGCGAGAGCACCATTCTGTTCCTGCCGCAATACCGCGAACCAATGGCCGAGCGCGTACTGGAAGCGGCGCGCGACATTCTGCGCACCTATCCCGAGTATCCGGGGCGGGAGCGCTGGACGGACCGCATCTTCTATCGCGGCGACGACGGCGTGGCACGCAGCCTGAACGAAATCTGGAATGGCCGGGAGCCTCGGTTCCTGGGCGCAGCCGCCGCGGCGGTTCATTTCCTGGGTGGCGCGCAGCTTCGTCCGGCGCTGCGGCTGGTGCTCTCCGAGCGCGGAGAGCAGCGTTTGTGAAGCCGCGGTTGGAGCGCCTGCTGGCCTCCCTCGAGGAGCTTCCGCCGGAGCAGGTACCCCTGCTGGTTTCGGTTGGGCTGGTGCTGGGAACCTTTCCCATCGCGGGTGTTCCAACGTTTCTCTGCTTGTTTGCCGCCCTGCGGCTGCGGCTGAACGTGCCCGCGCTGCAGGCGCTGAACAGCCTGTCTTCTCCCCTGCAGCTTGCCTTGCTGTTACCGCTGGCGCGCACGGGTGCTTGGATCTGCCGCGCGGCGGCTCCAGTAACGATGCCAGCGGCCAAGAGCCTTGCCCTGGCGGCGGTCCACGCAGTCGCCGGATGGGCGTGCATTTGTATTCCGCTGGGCGTGCTGCTCTACTTCGCCCTGGTTCTCCTCATGCGCGGCCGGAGTGTTTCGCTGCCGGCCTTCCGCTAGGATTCTCTCCAGCATCTCCGGGATTTCGAAAACGGCCCGATTTTGCGTGGCCGCGGCGCGCTCGCGAAACCTTTCGCGGTTTTCGGAGGACAGCAGGCGGCGCACGGCGGGGCGGATCCCCCGAGCGAAATCTTCCACCACGATGCCCGCGCCGAGTTCCTCGATCCAGTGGGTGTTGTAGAGCTCGTGCGCCATGGTGAAGGCGTTGCGCTGCACAATGACGGGCAGTTTCTTCGCCAGTGCTTCGCTCAGACTGCCCGGGCCGGGTTTGCCGATGAAGAAATCGGCCAGCTCCATGTAGCGCGGAATCTCACGGGTGAAGCCTTCCACCAGCATGGGGATTTGCTTGTCGAGAGCGCGCAGCTCGGAGGCCACTCCATCGTTGCGGCCGCAGAGCAGGATCAACTGCAGGCCGCGTTCCCGGTTGAGTGCGCCGGCGATGCGCAGCATCTCGGTGGAGCCTTCGCCGCCGAATAGCACCAGGCCCGTCGGCAGATCGGCTTCGAGGCCGAGACGCACGCGTTCGGCGCGGCGATCGATCTCGAGCGGCTGGTAGAAGCTGGGGTGGAGGATCATGCCGGATGCGCGCAGGATGCGCTCCTCGGGTAGGCCGATTTCGCGGGCCTGCTCGACGGCCTTCTGGGAGCCGCAGATCACCCATTGGTCCATGCGCTCGATCCAGAAGTGCGGCGGGTAATCGGCGATATCGGTGAGAAGCGTGACGTACGGCGTGCCGGCGCAGGCGCGGTCGAGCGATTCTTTCAGCGCGCGGTTGTAGTGGGCGATGATGGACACCACCAGGTCAGGCTGCGCGCCCTTCCAATAGGCTTCCAGCACCTTCACCTGCGCCGGGTGGGAAGCGCGGATCAAGGTGTGCATGAACGGGATGATCTGGGCGGTTCCCATGGTCCAGCCGCGGCGCAGCATGATGTTGTAGACATCCTGCATCTGAATGCCGGTGGACTTGCGGATGAAATCGATGGAATTGAGCAGGTCTTGAATGGAAACCAGCTCGAGATCCCAGGGGCGACCCTGGCGGCGGATGATTTCGGCGAGCGCGGTGGCCGCGGCGCGGTGGCCTCCGCCCGAGTCGATGTAAATCAAAGTGACTTTCGGCTGTTTCACTTCATCCCCCGTTGACCGGGCGATCCACGCATGTGAAGCGCCACGTCCATTTTTGCGTGCGCCTCGGCGGCGGCCGGTTCATTTCCTTCCGGCTCCTGCATAAGGTAGGTACGCAAATACCGTTCGGCGCGTTCGGGTTCGCGGGAATCGGCAATCAGTTGTTCGGCGGCCCGGTAATAGGGGACTGGGTCGTCGGTAACGGCCTGTGCGGCCTGGGACAATGTTTCTTCGAGCGCGGCCCAGTTGGACTGGCGCGCGTAGACGGCCGCCAGGACGGAGTAGGCACCGACGCGTCCGGGATCGAGCGTTACAGCAGCTCGGGCGGCCGTTTCGGTGGCGGACTCGTTCCGATGCTGGGGCTCCAGGTAAAACTCGGCCAACGCGATGATGGCTTTGTAGGATCGAGGGCGCAGCTCCGCGGCACGGCGGAGCAGGGCTTCGGTCTCCGCCGGATTCTTGTGGAACTCGGCGATTCGAGCTTGCGCGAGCAAGCCTTCGGCTCGATTGATGGAGGCGATGCGATCCGCCGTTTGCGCGGCCTTGGCAGTATCGCCGCCGAGGATGCCGGGAGCCAGCAGATAGAACTCCACCAGATCGCGCAGGGCCTGCGTGTCGTGCGGGTCGAGCGCGATCGCGGCGTCAATCTCTTTGCGGAAGCGCCGCGCCAGCCCGACCTGCTGGAACATATTCGCATGCTGGGCGGCCACACCCAGGACTTCGGCGACCTGGCGGTGGTACCGGGCCACCTTTCCGTCAAGCTTTAAGGCTTTTTCCGCCAAAGGCAACGGCGAGGTATGGTCGCCGAAGGCGTTGTGAATCTGTGAGGAGAGGAACAATGCGTCAGGGTCGTCCGCGTTCTCCTGCAGCCGCCAATCTACGAACGATCTCGCACGTTTCCAGTGTCCGGCTTCGATCAATGCTTGGGCGGCGGAAGGTTGCGCAGAAAGGCCGATGGCCGCAGCCAGTCCCACGAAAATCAGACGCACATTTCAGTTTCGCAGCGGCCGGGTTTCAAGACAATGACGCGGGAGTAAAGAAGTCGTCTAAAAATAAAAAAGCGGCTCCGAAGAGCCGCTTTTATCGGAAGGAATCGGGGATTTCCTAGGTGGTCGCCTTCTTCGCTGTCAGCTCGCGAGTCATGGGACCGTTCGGTGTGTTCATGTTCATTTTCAGGTTCAGGGTGTCGCCGCTGACCGTGCCGGTGTACTCCGTCACCATCTCCTGATCACCCATGGTGCGCTTCACTTTGAAGGAGATGTTGTCGCCATCCACCTTACCGTCGCTGATGTCGGAGTCCATGTTGCCGTTGCGGCCGGGCTGAGAGACGGTACCGGTCAGTTTGGATCCATCCACTTTGAGGTTGAAGGTGACCTGCCGGGGAGGCCCGCCGTTACGGCCGGGCGTCTCGGCCACCCACTTGCCGCTGGCGTCCGCCGCCATAAGGCCGAACGCAGCGATCATGAGAATCGTCGTAACAAAAAGCAGCTTTTTGGTCATAGTGACTCTCTAGGCGATTGCATGGCGCGATATGTTACCGGAAAGAAACTGAATTTACGTGGTGGCCCGCTTGGCCGTCACGGTATTGGTTTGCGGTTCGCCGCCGTTGCGGCCGGGCCGGGTGACGTCGAGCTTCAGGCTGTCGCCCTCGAGCGTGCCCTTGTAGCTGGTGACGAGCTGGTTGCCGTTATACTCACGCACCACCTTGAAGGTGATGGTGTTGCCATCGATTTTGCCATCGGAAACCGGCGCCGGTTGCGGAGCGCCGCCGCCCTGGCGTCCGCCCGTCCCGCCACTGACAGTGCCGGTCAGGGTGCTTCCATCGGCCTTCAAATCGAGAGTGACTGTCTGCGGGCCATTGCGGCCCTGTTGTTCAAAAGTCCACTTGCCGGTGGCATCGGCGGCCCACAGTCCCAATGCTACGACGAGCAGAACCGTGGTTACAAAAAGCAGCTTCTTTGTCATACTTCCTCCATAGGCGAGTCGGAACCGCCCTATGTTACCGCGCCGCACAGCGGGCCGAACCTCGCGGAGCGGCGGGTGTTGGTCTATTCTTGGAACTTCCGCGCATATTATTGATAATTAGCGATTAAACCCGATTTGGACGAACCTGCTAGAATTGGTGGAAAGCCTTGGCTGAATTCCTCGTGACCGTCGCCATCCCCACGTTGGCCGCGGATTCCAGGCTTGAGGAGTGCCTGGATTCGCTGGCGCGCCAGGACCTGCGCGCCTTTGAGACGATTGTGATCGATAACAGCGGAAGGGGCGCCGCGGCGCGCTGCCAACGGCCGGGCGTGCGCGTCATTCACAACGCGCACAACGCCGGCTTCGGCACCGCCGTCAACCAGGCGCTCGCGGCCTCGTCCTCTCGCTATCTCGCCGTTCTCAACGACGATGCGGTGGCTCATCCGGAGTGGCTGGGCGCGCTCGTGCGGGCCATGGAGCGCCGGCCGGACGCTGGCATGGGCGCATCGCAAGTCAGGTTTTTCGGCGAGCCGCGGCTGGATTCGGCCGCCATGCTGGTGGCGCCCGACGGCAGCAGCAAGCAGCGGGGCCACGGCAAGCCGCCCGCAGACTTTCCCGTCGAGGAGGAGGCGTTATTCCCCAGCGGAAGCGCGGCGCTCTACCGGCGCACCATGTTGGAGGAACTCGGCGGGTTCGACGACGCATTCTTTCTCTACTGCGAAGACACCGACCTCGGACTGCGAGCACGCTGGGCCGGTTGGAAGTGCCTCTATGTTCCGCCAGCGGTGGTGGAGCACCATTATTCCCATTCCGCCGGGGGAGCCTCTCCCTTGAAGGCTTATTACGTGGAGCGCAACCGGCTGTTTGTTGTCGTGAAAACATTTCCGGCCCGCATGTTGGTCCGCGCCCCGTTCGCTTCGCTCGCGCGATATTTCTGGCACCTGGTCTACCTGTGGCGCGGCGAGGGCAGCGCGGCGCGTTTTCGCGCCGGGGGCCATGCGGGACCGGGAATGGTCTGGTGCGTGGCGCGCGCCCACGCGGCTCTGCTCGTGCATGGTCGCCGCCTGTGGCGCGAGCGGAAGCGCATCCGCGCCGCCGCTCGCATCACTCCGGCGGTGTTCCGGCACCTGGTGCTCTGCCATTCCATCAGCTCGCGAAGGGTGGCGGCGCTGTGAAGCCGGCCTCGGGGCCCGATTCGCTGCTGGTCATCGTTCCGGCCTTCAATGAGGAGGGAGCCATCGCGGCCGTAGTGCGGTCGGTACACGAGGTGCTTCCGCAAGTGCCGGTGTTGGTGATCGACGACTGCTCCCTGGATAACACCGTCTCCATAGCGCGCTCGGCGGGCGCTGAAATCCTGCCCCTGCCGCACCATCTCGGACTGGGCGGCTGCGTGCAAGCGGGATATAAGCTGGCTTACGAACTCGGCTTCGAGTACGTCATCCGCGTGGATGGAGACGGGCAGCACGATGCGCGCGACATCCCCCGCGTTCTCGAGCGGCTCCGGGAATCGGGCTGCGAGATGGTGATCGGCTGCCGCGTCGCGACCGAGGACGGCTGGCGCACGCATTGGGTGCGCTCCCTCGGCAGTTGGTTCTTCCGGCTGGTGCTGCGTCCCATTCTGGGGAAGAATGTCAGCGACCCCACCTCGGGCTTCGTAGGCGTGAACCGGCGAGCCCTGGCATTGTTTCGCTCCAGCTTTCCGCTGGAGTACCCGGAAATTGAGGCATTAGTAGTTCTGCAGCGCCGCCGCTTCCGCTTTGAGGAAGTGCCCTGCAAGATGCGCGAGCGTATGGCGGGCCGGTCGACCCTCAACGGCATGAAGCCCATTTACTATATCGTGCACGTGCTGCTGGGCGTGCTGGTGAACGTCCTGCGCTACGAACGGCGCTTCCACCAAGCACCCAAGGGAGAATGAAAGCATGGATCGTCTTTTAAACGTCACGACGGGTGTCAGCATCGTTTTGCTGTTAATGGTGCTGATCTCCATTCGACGCGCGCACATCCGGGTAGAGTATTCTGTGACCTGGCTGTTGGCGGCGATGGCCATGCTGATCCTTTCCCGCGCGCGCCCGCTTTTGGACGCTGTTCGAACCACGCTCAAGCTGCCTGACACTCCGCTGGCGCTGTTCCTGTTTGCGGGCACCGTCTTCCTGGTCGTCTTTTTCCGGTTCTCGATTATCATCTCCCACCTGCGCGACGACAACGTGGCTCTAGCCCAGCGGCTGGCCATTCTCGAGCACCGGCTGCACGGGTTGGAGAGCCATGAAGGGTAAGACGCGAAAAGATTCCCCCAAGGGCGCGCGGACGGTGGAAGCCAAAACCGCCCGCGCAGCGGAGGCGAAGACGGTTCCTCCCGCCCCCTCTCCGGCGCGCTGGCCTTACTGGGTGGCGGCCGCGGGCGCCGTACTGCTGGCTTTCTGGGTCTATCAGCCGGCAATGCACGGAGCATTTCTGTTCGACGATGCTGCCTTGCCTTTTGCCATGCCGAGCGCGTCGGCGCCGTTTATGGACTGGATCCGGTTTTCCGCGGCCCGTCCCGTGCTCTACGCCACCTACTGGCTGAACTCGCGATGGTCGGGCGACGATCCTTTCTCCTTCCACGTTCTCAACGTCATCTTCCATCTGATGGCAACGGGCTTGATCTTTTTCATCGTGCGCCGCTTTGTGGAATGGACTTGGCCCGGGAGTTCCGCCGCGCGGCGTAACCTGCTGGCCGGATTCTCGGGCGCCGTTTTCCTGCTGCATCCCATACAGACCGAGGCTGTGGCTTACCTGGCGGGGCGCTCCGATTCACTCAGCGTGATGCTGCTGCTCGCCGCTTTCGCAGCCTTCCTCTACCGCCCGAAGCGTGAGATTTCATGGCCCATGGCTTTGGTGGTGCTCGGGTTGTTCGGCGCGGCCCTGCTTTCCAAGCAGCACACCATCGCGCTGCCCGGGCTGCTGCTGCTCACCGACTACTGGTGGAATCCGGGGTTTTCGTTAAAAGGGATTCGCGGCAACTGGAAACTTTACGCCACTATGGCAGCCGGTGCGGCGGCCGCTTTGGCCAAGTATTGGGAGATTCTGCGGTATTCGCCGAGCGCGGGTTTCGGCTTCAAGGCATTCACTCCCTGGCAATATTTCTACACAGAGTGCCGCGCCCTGTTCGTTTACATCGTCCAGTTTGTGCTGCCCATCCACCTGGACGCAGACTGGGACTTTCCCATCTCGCGCACGATTTTCGATCGCGGGGCCATCATAGGGCTGGGGGCGCTGCTGACCTTGATTGTTCTCGCGTGGCGCTACCGCAAGCGTTTTCCCCTGGCCACATACGGTTTTCTCGTGTTCCTCGGGTTAATGGCGCCGACCTCGTCGTTCCTGCCGATCGCCGATGTCATCGCCGACCGCCGCTTGTATCTTTCCATGATCGGGCTGCTGTTGATGGTGGTGGAGGTGTTGGGCCGGCTGCGCATCGAACCGCGGAAACTGGCGGCCGCCGGCGGCGTAGTGCTGATCGCGGCGATGTGGGCCACGCATGCGCATGCCGCCGTCTGGAACGACCCGATCGCGCTCTGGCAGGACACGGCAAAGAAATCCCCGAACAAGCGGCGCGTCCATTTCCAGCTCGCCAGCGCTTATTACGATGCCGGCGCCTGCAACCTCGCCCTTCCCGAGTATCAGCGGACCGCCGAGCTGGAGCCGCCCAACTACGATCTCCTGGTGGATTGGGCGCTGGCCTACGATCAATGCAACCAGCTGGACCAGGCAGTGGCCAAGCTGCGCCAGGCCGCCTTCCAGGACGCCACCGCGCACGTCTATTCGCAAATCGCCATGATCTACGCCAAACGGTCGCGCTGGGCGGAGGCCATGGAAGCGCTCGACATGGCGCAGAAGATCGATCCGAACTTCGCCATGACGTACTACTACCGCGGCGGCGTGCACCTGGCGCAAAACCAGTTGGTAGAAGCGATCGCCAACTATCGCCGGGCGGTGGCGCTCGACGGGAATTTCAAACCCGCGCTGGAAGGCCTGGCCACCGCCGAAGCACGCTTCCGGGCCCTCCAGACGGGAAGCCGGTGAAGCCTCGCGGGTCAGACCATCGGTTCCTGTGGCCTGCCAGCCGGAAGGCCGGCGATAGACAACGATCCGGAACCGACCCCAAAACCGGGTCGCCGGCCCCGCGTGCCGTATGAACATCGGGGTCAACGCACTCTACCTGATCCCCGGCGGGGTGGGCGGTACGGAGACTTATCTGCGCGGCCTGCTGCGGGCGCTGGCGGAGATCGATTCGCGCAACCGGTACTTCATTTTCACCAACCGCGAGACCGGGCCGGACCTCGCCCCGAAGTGCGCGAACTTCGAACTCGTGCCCCAGCGGGTGCGCGCGGTGGTGCGGCCCGCTCGCATCGTATGGGAGCAGATCGCCCTGCCGGTCAGCGCGGCCGGGCACTCGCTCGACGTGCTGTTCAACCCGGGCTTTACGGCGCCGCTGGCCTGCGGATGCCCGCAGGTCACGGTGTTTCACGACCTGCAGCACAAGCGCCACCCCGAGTATTTCCGCTGGTTCGATCTGCCGTTCTGGAATTTCTTCCTGTTCTGGTCGGCGCAGGTTTCAAACCTGGTGCTGGCCGATTCCCGGGCCACGGCCGACGATCTGTTCCGCTTCTACCGGCTTCCCGTATCGAAGGTTCGGGTGGTTCCGTTGGGAGTGGACCCCATATTCTTCGAGATCTCGGCGCGGCGGGCGCGCCTTCCGGACGCGGAGCCGTTCCTGCTTTCCGCCTGCACTCTGCATCCGCATAAGAATCTCGACGGCCTGCTGCGCGCGTTCGCGGAATTTCGCCGGGGCCGGCCGCAGTTCCGGCTGGTGGTGTGCGGCCTGCACGGCTTTTTCACCTCTCCGCTCTACCAGCTGCGGGATTCCCTCGGGCTGCGCGATGCGGTCGATTTTCCCGGATGGATTCCGCGTGCCGACCTGCACGCTCTGTTCGCGCGCGCGTCTGCCTTTCTGTATCCTTCCAAGTTCGAAGGCTTCGGATTACCGGTGCTGGAAGCGCTGGCGGCCGGCATTCCCACGGGCTGTTCCGCCATCGAGCCTCTGCACGGCATCGCCGGCGGTGCGGCCCTTGAATTCGACCCGCGCGATCCGTCGGCCATCGCCGCCGCGATGTTGCGACTGGTCGATGATGAGGAATTGCGAGCCCGCCTCGAGCGAGTGGGCCCGCTGCGCGCCGCTCAATTCTCCTGGCGCGCCACCGCGGAGGCGACGCTTGGGGCGCTGGAAGATGCCGCTATCACAACCTAAGCCCCCGGACTGACCGGGCGCCGTTTACCGATTTTCGCCGCTCGCTCCTCTGTTAAGCTATTCCATTAATGACCGTAGACGAAATCCGAGAGTTGATCGCCCTGGCGTCGGAAACTGGGGTTGCCGAGTTGGAAGTGCAGCGCGGCGATAACCGGGTCCGCATCCGCCGAGCCGCGTTTGTCGCACCGCCGGAGATCGTAGTCGCCCCGCCCGCTTATGCGGCGCCGGTGGCGGCGCCGGCCCACGCCGCGCCTGCCGCTCCGGCCGCCGCCGCGCCGCCCGCCGAGACCCACAAGGAAAAAGAGGCGAAGGGCACCGATCCAGGCCTATCGCTGGTGAAGTCCCCCATCGTCGGCACGTTCTACGAAAGCCCTTCACCCGACGCTCCGCCATTCGTCCGCGTGGGCGAGCGTGTGCAGCCCGGCAAGGTGCTGTGCATCATCGAATCGATGAAGCTGATGAACGAAATCGAGGCCGAAACGTCGGGCATCCTCGAAAGCAAGCTGGTGATAAACGGGCAACCGGTGGAGTACGGGGAGGCTCTGTTTGCCATCCGCGCGGTTTAAGAAGATCCTCATCGCCAACCGCGGCGAGATTGCCGTTCGCGTCATCAGCGCTTGTAAGGAAATGGGGATCGAAACCGTCGCGGTCTATTCCGAGGCCGACCGCTACAGCTCCCACGTGCGGTTCGCCGACCAGGCGATCTGCATAGGCCCCGCCAAAAGCGCCCGCAGCTACCTCGACGTGGCGGCGATCATCAGCGCCGCGGAAATCACCAACGTCGACGCCATTCATCCCGGCTATGGATTTCTCAGCGAGAACGCCGCCTTCGCGGAAGTGTGCGAAACCTCCGGCATCAAATTTATAGGACCACGTCCGGAGGTGATCCGGCTGATGGGCGTGAAAGAGCAGGCGCGCGCTTTCATGCAGAAGATGGGCGTGCCGATCCTGCCGGGTTCGGAAGGCGTGCTGAAGACGGTGGAAGAAGCGCTGGAAACGGCGGAGCGAATCGGCTACCCGGTGATTCTGAAGGCATCGGCGGGCGGCGGCGGGCGCGGCATGCGCATCGTGCACAAAGCCGAGGACCTTGCCGGGCTCTACTCGCAGGCGCAGGCGGAGGCGGGCGCAGCCTTCAGCTCCGCCGATGTCTACCTCGAAAAATACGTGGGTGCGCCGCGCCATATCGAATTTCAGGTTTTGGCAGACGAGCACGGGGATGTGCGCATTCTGGGTGAGCGTGAGTGCAGCATCCAGCGCCGCCATCAGAAATTGCTGGAAGAAGCGCCTTCGCCCGCCGTGACCGCGTCCCAGCGCACCTATATTTCCGATGTGCTCAGCAAGGCGCTGGCCGCCGCCGGATACACCAACGCCGGCACGCTCGAGTTTCTCATGGACGAGAAGGGCAACTTGACGTTCATGGAGGTGAATGCCCGCGTGCAGGTGGAGCACCCGGTGACAGAGTTCGTCACCGGGATCGATATCGTGAAGAGCCAGATCCGGATCGCGCAGGGCTCGCGGCTCAGCGAAATCCTACCCGAGAAAATCGAGACTCGCGGGCACGCCATCGAGTGCCGCATCAACGCCGAGAATCCCGATACGTTCGTCCCTTCGCCGGGGCGTATCACGGGTTTCCATCTGCCGGGCGGAATCGGCGTGCGCGTCGACACGTGGGCCTATACGGACTGCGTGATCCCGCCCTATTACGATTCCCTGGTGGCGAAACTAATCGCCTACGGCAGCGACCGCGCCGAAGCCATCGACCGCATGCGCCGCGCGCTGGAGATGTTCATCGTGGAGGGAATCTATACGTCCATCCCGATGCATCAGCGGATCATCGCCGACCCCGATTTTCAGGCGGGCCGGTTCGATACCAATTTCATCAAACGCTTCGGAAAGTAGCTCGAAGCTCCACCGTGGGGCAGACGGTCGGTTGGGGCCGTCTCTCCCGGCGCGCCCGCCGGCGGCGGACCGCCAAAGGCGACTCTCTGCCCCACAAACGGCTCTAACTAGGCTCGTCGCTAATAATGCCTCCGTTTCCGTTCCGCCGCACGGACCTGGGCCTCGTCCATGCCGAAGTAGTGCGCGATCTCGTGCCACACCGTCGCCGCCACCAATTCCTCGAGATGTTCGGGACTGCGCGCCAGGCGTTCGTGCGGGCCCTGGAAAATCGTGATGCGGTCCGGCATAGACCAGGGCTCGAAAACACTGCGCGCGGTCAGGGGGCGGCCTTCGTAAAGACCCAGCAGCGTCGCGCCCGACCCCACGCGCCCGCGCGCCAGCTGGGCTTGGCTGGGTTCCTGGGCCACCGTGATGGCGACGTTGTCGAGACGCTTGCGGAAGCGTGCGGGAATGCGTTTGCAGGCCTCTTCGACGATACGGTCGAATTCGGAGGCGGTCATCCACCTGTTATTCTAGCGATTTGGCGAACGGGAATCGGAAAAAAGTCGTAGTCGCGATCGATGGACCCGCGGGAGCGGGCAAAAGTACCATAGCTCGGCGGCTGGCAGAGAGGCTGGGATTCACCTATATCGATACCGGGGCGATGTACCGTGCGGTGGCGTTGTGGGGGATCCGCCAAGCGGTGGACGCCAGCGACATGCACCGCATGGAACAGCTCGCGTTAGCCGCCGAGATACAGCTTTCGCCGGGCCGGATCCGGCTGAACGGCGAGGACGTCACGGAGGCGATCCGCACGCTCGATGTCTCCAACGGCGCGTCCAAGATTGCGGTGATTCCAGCGGTGCGGCGCGCCATGGTGGCCAAGCAGCGGGAGATCGGCGAGCGCACCAGCGTGGTGATGGAAGGCCGCGACATTGGGACTGTCGTGTTTCCCGATGCCGAAGTGAAGGTTTTTCTGGACGCGCGGCCGGAAGAGCGTGTCCGGCGGCGGCTAGCCGAAGAGCTTGCCAAGGGCGGACCGGTTTCCGAGGGACAGCTCGCCGCGCAGATGAAAGAACGCGACCAGCGCGACAGCACACGCCGCGACGCCCCGCTTTCGCAGGCGCCCGATGCGATCTACATCGATTCCACCGCCATGCCGATTGCAGAGGTGGAGGAAGCGATTCTGAAGATCGTCCGCTCGCGGGTGAGCAATGGGAAGGAAGTGGGGTAAAGCAGCCATCAGCTCAACGGAGCTGGCTCTAGCCGATAGCGGAAGGCGGATCGCGGAAAACTGATTCTTATGAAAGATATTCTAGTGATGAAATTCGGCGGCACGAGCGTCGGCTCGGCGGAGCGCATGAAGGTGGCGGCGCGCCTGGCGGCCGAGCAGCGTGCTCTGCGGCCGGTGACGGTCGTGGTCTCGGCCATGTCGAAGATCACCGACCTGCTGCTGGATAGCATGCGCCACGCCGAAGCAGGCGACCGCGCAGGGATCGAGACCAACCTGGCCGTGCTCCGCTCGCGGCATGAAGATGCCTGCCGCGCGCTCCTGCCCGAGGCGCGGCACGCGGCCGTCATGGCGAGAATCTACGCGCTCATCGGCGAGTTCGAGCGGATTGTCGGCGGCATGGCCATGCTGAACGAGCGGCCGCCCCGTTCCGTGGATGAAGCCGTGGCCGTAGGCGAGCGGCTCTCCGCCATCCTGGTAGCGGACTATCTGGAGTCGGAAGGCGTGCCGGCGACCGCGGTCAACGCGTGGGACGTGATTGTCACCGACGCGCTGTTCGGCAATGCTTCGCCCTTGATGGAGCCGACTCGCGAGAAAGCACGCGCCCACCTTTTGCCATTGATGGGGCAAGGCGCCATCCCCGTAATTACCGGCTTCAACGGCGCGACCGCCGACGGCCGGCCGACCACGCTGGGCCGCGGCGGCTCCGATTATTCCGCATCCATTCTGGCGGCGGCTCTCGACGCCGCTGAACTGTGGATCTGGACCGACGTGGACGGCATCATGAGTGCGGACCCGCGCCTGGTGCCCGACGCCCAGGTGCTCGAAGAGGTCACCTACGCGGAAGCGGCCGAGCTGGCGTATCACGGTGCCAAAGTTCTGCACCCCAAAACACTGGCGCCCCTGGCGGAGCGGAAGATTCCGGTGTGGAGCAAGAACAGCTTCGCGCCGGAGAAGCCGGGCACGCGGATTGTGCCCGCCATCGCTTCGGAGGCCAACGGCGCGCGGGCGGTCGCGTCGATGAAGAACGTGGCGCTGGTTTCCCTCGAGCCGGCCAGCCCCGAACTGAATGGCGTTCAGGTGATGGCGCGCGCTCTCGACGCCATCGCGCGAGCCGATGTCGAGGTGCTGGTGGTGTCGAGCTCCAGCTACCGGCAGAACTTCTGTTTTCTGGTTCGGACCGAGGAGCTCGAACGCACGGTGCAGGCGCTGGAACAAGCCCTCGCCCTTGAGCTCGCGCACGGCTACGTGCATCCGATCCGGGTAGACGCGAACGTGGGGATGCTGACCGCCGTGGGCGAAGGCATGCAGGGAAAAGCCGGGCTTGCGGGCCGCATCTTTACCGCGATTTCGCGCGTTCACGTCAACATCATCGCGATTGCGCAGGGCTCGAGCGAGCTGACGATTGCGGTCGTGGTCCGCAGAGACGGTCTCGAGACCGCGATCCGCGCCGTACACGCGGAGTGCGGCATGGGCCTTCGCCCGCCGGCCCCGGTATTTCCGTACGCGCACGGCAAGGCGCAAGCCGTGCCGATGGCGCAACACGGGATGCCGACCGAGGACTGAGAAGAGGGAGCCCGCGAGTCCAGGCGCAAAGGGGCCCGGAGGCGGAGCTTAAGCTACCCTTGTACCTTCCCCACCACGATCAACCCGATTGGCAGGTTGCCCACCTTCACGTTCAACACCTGGTCGCTGTCGCCCTCTTTCGCCACCGCGGGGAAATTCGAGCCGGAGGGTGATTCCATTGACAGAACCGCGGGGTGGGGAGTTCCGGACGCCTTGGTGCTCATCGCCACCAGCGCGTCAAAAGCGGGCTTGGCACCGGGGTCGGCATCGTCGGCAATCGGCGACATTAGTGCGAAATCGCGCTGCGGCGCTACGCCTTGATGCGACCCATCCACGGGAAAATCGCTATAGCGCAGGGTGTAGACGCCGGGTTTGATGGGCTGGCCGCGGCGGTCCGAACCGGCTGCGGGGAAGCGAAGCACGCCGAGCAGCGTTCCCTGCGTGATGGGAAAAACAATGGCATCGTCGGAAGACTTCGGTCCGGTGGGAATCGATCTGCTGAACCAGACCTCGCACCACGGCCCTTTTGGCCCAACCACACGATAGCCCTGTGAGGCGATGACGCCCGCATAGGCGGCGGGAAGATCGGGCGGAGGAGACGAGATCGTCTCCAATTTGTATTCTTGAGCGCTAACGGAAAGGGCCGCCACCAGGACGGCAGTTGAAAGCAAGGCCAGTCGCTTCATATGGCTTTATGGATGATGGAGCGGGAGACGGGATTCGAACCCGCGACATCGACCTTGGCAAGGTCGCACTCTACCAGCTGAGTTACTCCCGCGCTCTGGGAAATCCGAGGCACGCTAACGAGTGCCCCCCATTAGGGAAATACCATTTTCCGTCACAAACATTCCTGCTGTCAAATGGAGTCACCTGTATCCGTAATGTAATTGAAAAGACGCCATTTAAAAACATGCGGCAAGGGCTGCTCGCTGTGCTATGCTACTGTCTCGGTTGACCTGATAGGACGCTCATGGCAACCAATTGGCGGTGCGGAGGCAAGACCGTCAATCCGTTCCTCAAAAATAGCCCCGGCTGATTCCCGTGTAGCTGTGGAAAAACATGTGGAAAATATATGCTCGATTTGTGTAAAACGATGAATTTTTGGGATCAAATCCGTAATCATTTGCAGACTAGGGTCACTGCGGAAAGTTATCAGAACTGGCTCCAGGGGACGGCTTTTGTAAGTGTGGAGGGCGGCGTACTTTTCGTGTCCGTTCCCGATCGCGAAACCCGCGCTTGGCTGGAAGCCGAAGAGTATGCCCGCATGGTGCGCGATGCCGTCCGTGAATTGAACCTCCCTGTGGAACGCATCAGCTACGAAGCAGAACCGGAGAAGGGCATGATGAACCGAGCCCTGGCGGCGGTCAGTGTTCCTTTCGAGGAAGGAACCGAAGCGGGAGTGGGAACGCTCAATCCGAAATTCACGTTTGAGAGTTTCGTAGTCGGCGCGTGTAACCAGTTTGCGCATGCCGCCGCGCGATCCGTGGCTACGAATCCTTCGCGCAGCTACAATCCGCTGTTCCTCTATGGCGGTGTCGGCATGGGCAAGACTCACCTGATGCACGCCATCGGGCGCGAGCTGATCAACAAGTTCGGCGCGATGCGGATTATCTACACGTCGAGCGAGCGCTTCATGAACGAGATGATCACCTGCATCCGGCTGGAGCGTATGCAGCAATTCCACCAGCGCTATCGCGAGGCCGACGTACTGTTGATCGACGATATTCAACTGCTGGGTAATAAAGAGCGAACGCAGGAGGAGTTCTTCCATACGTTCAACGAACTGCACGATCACCAGAAGCAAATCGTGATTTCCAGCGATTCTCCCCCAAAAGAGATCCCAGGCCTGCTGGAGCGCTTGCGGTCGCGTTTTGAGTGGGGACTGCTGGCCGATATTCAACCTCCCGACCTCGAAACCAAGATGGCGATTCTCGACAAGAAGGCGGAAGCCGAGGGAGTGCACCTGCCCGACGACGTCCGCGTCTTTATCGCGTCCAAAACGAAGTCGAATGTTCGCGAGCTGGAAGGTGCGCTGGTAAAACTGGTAGCCTATTCCTCGCTCATCGGCGCGCCCATCACCCTGCAGATGGCGCAGCAGGTGCTCAAACACATGCTGCACGTCAAGGACGCCAGGGTGACGATGGAGGCGGTGCTGAAGGCTGTCGCCGAGAAGTTCCAGATCAAGCCGTCGCAGCTCAAGGAAAAGAGCAACACGAAAAAGGTCGTCTATCCGCGCCAGATCGCGATGTACCTGATCAAGGAGCTGACCGACGCTTCTTTACCCGAGATCGGCAGGGTGTTCGGAGGCAAGCATCACACGACCGTCATCCACTCCGTAAACAAAATCGCCAAAGAACGTCATATTGATCCAGAATTAAACAGGTTACTCCACAGTCTAATGGATTCATTACAATGAACTTAGCTATGATTTTCACAGCGGCCTGTCGGCCTGGCCGTAGAAATCTGTGTAAATCCCGGTCCAAAGTCGGTTTTGCGATCTCACTGCACCGCCTTTCCGCAACTTCCTATAGCGAAAAGTAGCTGAATTTAGTATAATTTAGATAGCCTTCAACATTTGCACAGGCCCGATGAATACGGTTCTTATCGTGTGTGTCTATACCCTAGAAAAACAGTAGCAGAGGGGTGTAGCGTTGGGGGCATTGCGAGGCTCTATGGAATTCATCGTCAACAAGGCTGACCTGGTACGAGAACTGAGTCTGTCGCAAGGCGTGGTCGAGAAAAAGACCACGATTCCGATCCTTTCCAACGTGTTGTTGGAAGCCTCCGGAGACCGCGTTACCCTCACTGCCACGGACCTGGAGTTGGGCATCCGTTGTTCCTGCCCGGCGAAGATCCGGAAGGAAGGAGCCGGCACCGTTCCCGCCCGCAAGCTGCTGGACTACGTTCGCCTGCTGCCCGATGCCGAGGTCACCATGAAATTCCTCGAAAATCATTGGGCCAACATCACCTGTGGCCGCTCGCGTACGCGCGTGGCGGGCATGTCGCGCGAGAGTTTTCCCGAACTCCCGCAGATGCCTGATCCCATCGCCGAGATTCCCGTGAAAACGCTGGCCAAGATGATTGCGCGCACGCAGTTTGCGATCTCCATGGAGGAGTCGCGCTTCACTTTGAGCGGTGCGCTGCTGTTGCTGCGCCCCGAGGGTCTGACGATGGTTGCGACCGATGGCCATCGGCTGGCGTTTGTCCAGGCTTCGGAAGAGGAGAGCGGGCAGGTAAAGCAGCAGTTCCGCGCGCTGGTTCCCAAGAAGGCGATGGCGGAATTGACGAAGCTGGCCGACGATGCGGCTGACGGCGCCAAGGCTGTTTTTTCCGGTGATGACAATCATCTGTTCTTCCAGGTCGGCGACCGGTTGCTGATCACGCGCAAGCTGACCGGAAATTTTCCCGACTACGAACGCGTGCTGCCCAAGGATCATTCGCACTCAGCCAAGCTGCACAAAGACGATATCCGGTCCGCGATCGAACGTGTGGCGCAGTTTGCCGATGAGCGCTCGCGAGCGATTCGCGTTCAGTTCACGCCCGGCGAAGTGAGGATCTTCTCGCAGTCGGTGGAGACGGGCGAAAGCGAAGAGAGCGTACCCAGCGAATATCAGGGACCGGATCTGGAAATTGGTTTCAACGCGCAATACCTGCTGGACTTCCTGCGCGCGATTCCGCAAGACAACGTCTCCTTCGAGCTGAAAGACCAGAAGAGCGCCGGTGAAATGAAGCCGGTAGGCGAACCGGCGCCGGAGCAATACCGGTACGTAGTGATGCCGATGAGAATTTGAAGTAAAAACCCTGCGCTCTGAAAAAGTCGCTAAAGCGCAAAGCGTCTTGTATTTCTTGGCGGCTTAGCGTCTTTCACCAGCGCAGGGAATTGTCCCGACTAAATAGGATTTTATGGCAAACGGAGTAAATATGGGGCCGGGCGGCGACGGGCCGAACGAGTACAGCGCTTCGAGTATCAAGGTGCTGGAGGGTTTGGAGGCAGTACGCCTGCGTCCCGCGATGTATATCGGATCCACCGGTGAAATGGGCCTGCACCATCTGGTTTACGAGGTGGTGGACAATTCGGTGGATGAGGCGCTGGCCGGTTATGCCACGGAGATCAGTGTTGTCATCCATGACGACAATTCGATCACGGTGGTCGACAATGGCCGCGGCATTCCCGTGGACCTGCACGAGGAAGAAGGTGTGTCGGCGGCGCAGGTCGTGATGACCAAGCTGCACGCCGGCGGCAAGTTCGATTCCAAGAGCTACAAGGTTTCTGGCGGCCTCCACGGCGTAGGCGTGAGCTGCGTCAACGCGCTCTCCGAGAGCCTCGAGCTCGAAATCTGGCGCGAGGGCTTCACATGGCAGCAGGAGTACGCCTGCGGCATTCCCAAAGCGCCACTGGCCAAGGCCGGCAAGGCGGGGCGCAAGACAGGAACCCGCGTCAAGTTTAAACCCGACCCCACCATCATGGAAGCCACCGTGTTCAATTACGACACGCTGGCCAACCGTCTCCGGCAGATGGCCTTCCTCAACAAGGGCCTCAAGATTACCTTGACCGACGAGCGCGTCGATCCCGAAAAATTCACCGAGTTCTGCTACTCGGGCGGCATCGCGGAGTTCATCAAGCTGCTGAACAAAGGCAAGCAGGTGCTGCACGACAAGCCGATCCACTTCGAGGCGCAGCGCGAACTGCCCAACGGCGGCGTGCTCGGCATGGAAGTGGCGCTGCAGTACAACGACCTGTACTCGGAAAACGTATCCAGCTTCGCGAACAATATCCACACGGTGGATGGCGGCACGCACGAGCGCGGCTTCTACTCCGCGCTGACCCGCACCATCAATGTCTTCGGCCAGCAGCAGGGCATGTTCAAGGAGAAGGAGTCGCTCAGCGGAGACGACGTCCGTGAGGGCCTCACCGCTGTGATCAGCATCAAGATTCCGCAGCCGCAGTTCGAAGGCCAGACCAAGGGCAAACTGAACAGCGATATCAGCGGCTACATGACGCAGTTCGTCAACGAGAAGTTGGGCGAGTACTTCGACAAAAACGCCACGGTCGGCCGCAAAATTGTCACCAAGGCGATCGAAGCTTCCCGCGCCCGCGAAGCAGCCCGCAAGGCACGCGACCTCACGCGGCGCAAGGGCGCCCTGGAATCCGGCGGCATGCCGCACAAGCTGGCCGACTGCCAGGAGCGTGACCCCGAGCGTTGCGAGCTGTTCCTCGTGGAGGGCGAGTCGGCCGGGGGCACCGCCAAACAGGGCCGCGACCGCCGGTTCCAGGCGATTCTGCCGCTCAAAGGCAAGATCCTCAATGTGGAAAAGGCCCGCTACGACAAGATGCTGAGCCACGAGGAAATCCGCGCCATGATCACCGCGCTCGGGACGGGCATCGGCAAGGAGGATTTCGACGTTTCCAAGCTGCGCTACGGCAAGATCATCATCATGACGGATGCCGATGTCGACGGATCGCACATCCGCACCCTGCTGCTCACGTTCTTCTTCCGCCACATGAACGAGCTGATTCTGCGCGACCGCGTCTTCATCGCGCAGCCCCCGCTCTACCGCATCAAGAAGGGCAAGAGCGAAAAGTACATCAAGGATGAAAAAGAGCTGACGCGCGAAATTACCCGGCGCGCCACGGAAAACCTCAAGCTCGAGATTCACGCCAACGGCAGCGCTCCCAAGGCGACGCTGGAAGGCCAGGAACTGCGCACCTACCTGCTGAACCTGGACGAATTCGAGCAGATGTTCCACAAGGTGGAGCGGCGCATGCGCGACGGGCGTGTGGTGGAGGTGCTGAGCAACGTCGACCTCCACATCGATAATAAGGCCGAATTCCTCGAGGAGGCCAACCTGCAGCCGGTATTCGAAGCCCTGCAGAAGCTGGGCCTCAAACCGGAGATGCGGCGCGACGAAGAGCACTCTTCCTACGCCGTGGTCTACCACGATTCCACCAACGCCGAGCGTTCGATCGGCCTGGCGCTGTCTTCGCAGCCCGAGTACAAACGGTTCCGCGCCCTGGCCCGGCAGATCGCCCGCTTCAACGATCCGCCTTTCCGCGTGGTGAAGGAAGACCAGCGCGAAACCCGCGCCAACTGGCGGGAGCTGCTGGAGTACGTCAAGACGGAAGGCAAGAAGGGCGCCGACGTGCAGCGCTACAAGGGTCTGGGCGAAATGAACGCCGAGCAGCTTGCCGAAACCACCATGAACCCGGAGAAGCGCACTCTGCTGCTGGTGCGTTTGGAAGACGCCGTCGAGAGCGAGGAGATCTTCTCCACGCTCATGGGCGAGGACGTCGAGAGCCGGCGCAAGTTCATCGAAGAAAACGCTCTGGACGTCAAGAACCTGGACGTCTGATCGCTGGCGTGTAATCCGCTCGAAGCAAGGCCGAAAGCCGCTTCGGTACTGCTTTGTGCCTGGGCGGCTTTCTGAGGTAAGATTAGCCCCAAAGTCCCCTACACGTTTTGACTCCCCGATCAGTTTAATAATCGGAGGAGGATGAGAAGCCTGGCCGTGGTCGCGCTGGCGGGAATCGGTCCGATCGATGAGTCCCCGGACCCGCTGGCGGTAGCGAAATCCGGCAACCGCGCCGCTTTCGAGCAGCTCATGCGGCAGCATGAGCGCCTCGTGCTGGCCACTGCTCTCCGTTTGCTGGGCAACATGGCGGACGCTCAGGATGCCTCGCAGGAGGTCTTCCTCAAGCTTTACCGCGGGCTCGGCCAGGTAACCTCGCACAACCTCGCCGGCTGGCTGTACCGCGTGACGCTGAACGTGTGCCACGACATGCACCGGCGCCGGCCCGATATGGCGGTGGAGGCCGATCCGCCGGCCCCGGCGGATCCGCAGCGAGAACTGCTCGCAGCCGAGAAGCGCGAGGTACTGCTGCGCAGCTTACGGACGCTGTCGGAACGGGAGCGCCAGGTGCTGGTACTGCGCGACCTGGAAGGTTTGTCTACGGCCGAGGTGGCGCGCGTCGTGGGAACCGCCGAGGCCACGGTGAGATCGCACATCTCGAAGGCCAGAGTGAAGATGAAGGAGTTCGTCGAGCGCTCCTTCCGGAGGCGCGTATGAGATGCGAACAATGGCAGGAGCGAATTGCGCTTGCGGCCGGCGGCGATTTGAGGGAAGCCGAACGCGCGGGGCTGGAGGCGCACGTGGCGGAATGCGCGCCGTGCGCCGATGAACTGGCGGCCCTGCAGCGAAGCCTGGCTCTGCTGCGGGAAGCGCACGAGGAGCCTATGGCGGAAGCTCACTTCGCGGCCGTGAGGGGGCGTGTGCTGGCCGAGATCGATGCGCGACCCCGCCGGCGTTGGGAGTGGGCGGCGGCGCTGGCCGCAGCGGCTTTATTGCTTGCCGGTGTCTTTGTCTTTTTGCGTACTCCCCACCAGAAGAGCAGTCCGAGGCGGCCGGTGGCGGCGGTCACCGCACCACCCGCGCCTTCGATCGCCGCTCCGGCGCGCCCACCCACTCGCCGGCGGCGCCTCGGAGCGCCCATCCGCCGTGTCCGTGGCACCGTGAACCCCGCGGAAGTTTCCTCCGAACCCGTTGTGGTGAAGCTGTTAACCGACGATCCTAACGTCGTCATTTACTGGATTGGAGATTCCCAATGAAACGAATTCTCTTCGCGCTGCTGCTCGCCTGCGCCCCGCAGTGGGCGCAGGAAAAACCGCCCGAGCACCTGCTCATCATGCTCAAGTACACCAACCCGGCCGCGCTGAGCAATCTCATTCGCCCCTACAACGTGAATTTCAGTTTCAACGAGGAAATGAAGGTCATGACGCTGAGCGGTCCGGCCGATGCGGTCGATGCCGTAGCGGCCATGATCAAGCAGCTCGACGTTCCACCCAAAGACATCGAACTCACGATTTACTACATGATCGGGTCGGAAGGAGAGAATGCACTCGGCTCAGCGCCGCCCAAAGAGCTGGAGCCCGTGGTGACGCAGCTGAGGAACGCATTCACGTTCAAGAACTACCGTCTGCTCGACGTTCTGGTAATCCGCACACGCACGGGCCAACAGGCCTCCAGTGCCGCGAATCTTGGGACGGTTACCTTGGCCAACGGGAACAACCACATTATCAACGCCAACTTTGTCCTGCGCTCGGCGACGATCGCGCCCGATGGTTCCACCGTTCGCCTCGACGGAATGCGTAACGAGTTGCGATGGCCGGTCACCGATCAGTACACCAGCACGCTTAGTCTGAACACCGATGTCGACATCAGGGAAGGCCAGAAAGTCGTGGTCGGCCGCCTCGGCATCAGTCACGACCAGGCGCTGTTCCTCGTTCTGACCGCTAAAGTAGTGAACTGAAAAGGAGACTCCCGGAAAGGCGCAAAGCATAAAAACAGCTAGGAGCCACACGAGCTAGAACCGGTTCGGAGCGGTGCCTTGCGGCTCGCAGCTTTCGCTTACCGCTTTTCTGAGAGCCTATCTGACCTTCTCATCCCTTTCCACTTTCCCGTCGCGAATGTGGATGACGCGGTAGGCGTGGAGCGCGATATCGTGCTCGTGGGTCACCAGCACGATCGTGTTGCCTTCCCTGTGCAGCCGCTCGAACAGAGCCATGATTTCGTTGCCGGTGGCGGAGTCGAGGTTGCCCGTGGGCTCGTCGGCCAGCAGAATCGATGGGTTGTTCACCAGGGCGCGCGCGATGGCCACGCGCTGGCGCTGGCCGCCGGAAAGCTCGTTGGGCTTGTGGTCCATGCGCTTTTCCAGGTCCACCTGGCGCAGCGCCCCCTTAGCGCGTTCCAGCCGCTCGGAGCTGGACATCCCCGCATAGATCAGCGGCAGCTCGACGTTGTGCAGCGACGTGGCGCGCGGCAGCAGGTTAAATGTCTGGAAGACGAATCCGATTTCCTTGTTGCGGATGCGCGCCAATGCGTCGTCGCTCATCTCGCTCACCAGGTTGCCGTTGATGAAGTACTGCCCGCGGGTGGGCGTGTCGAGGCAGCCGATCAGATTCATCAGCGTCGATTTGCCGGAGCCGGACGGCCCCATGATGGCGACGTACTCGCCGCGCTTGATCTCGATATCGACGCCCGATACCGCATGGATTTCCTGGTCGCCCATGAGGTACGTCTTCCACAAGTCGTACGTTCGGATGACCACGCCCTCGCGTTTCAACTCTTCGCCGCGTTCGGCCGCGGCCGTCGCTACCGCAGCCATCAGCTCTTCTTCTCCTCAACCGGTTTGTTGTCGATCTTTACGGTCGCGCCATTCTTGATCGTGCGGATGACCTGATAGGAGCCGGTGACGATCTGGTCGCCGTCCTTCAGCCCGTTCGTCACCTCGATGTCCGTTGCCCCGGTGATGCCGGTGTCGACCTTGCGGAATTCCGCCTTGCCGCTGGCGATTACGAACACGCCCTGCAGCTCCTCCTTCTTCGCCTTTTCCGCGGCCGGATCGAGCTTGGTGGCCGCCTGCGCCCCGCCGCCTTTCTCGCCCGGCTTGGGCTGCTCCAGGTCGCCGCGCTGGCGCACGGTCAGGGCCTGGATCGGAATGGTCAGCGCGTTCTGGCGCGTGGCGGTGGTGACTTTCGCGGTGCAGGACAGACCGGGCCGTACTTCGTCCGGCGGATTGTCCATGGCGATCACAACCTTGAAGTCCTTCGCCTCCTGGCTCGAAATGGCGCTCTGTGAGGCCGCGACGCCGGTCGACCGCAGGATCGCCGTGTTGCCGATCTCGGTCACATGCCCTTTATAGGTCTTGTTCGGGATCGCGTCGATGGTGATATCCGCCACCTGGCCCAGTTTGATGTTCACGATGTCGGTCTCATCCACCTTCACTTCCGCGGTGATGAGCGACATGTCGGCGATGGTCATGATAGTGCTGCCCTGCGAGTTCTGAATGCCTTGGACGACGGTCTCGCCGACCTTGACGGGCAGATCGGTCACTACGCCATCCAGCGGTGCGACCGCGTCGTGCTTGCGGAGTACATCGGTGTAACGCACCAGGCCGGCGCGCGCTACCGCGATCTGTTTCTGCGCGCTGGCCAGCTGCGCGGCCTGCTGTTCCCGCTGCGCCTTCGCCTGCACGATGCGCGCTTCCGACTGCGTGATCTGCGCCTTCTGCGCCTCGTAGGTGAACTTTTTGAGCTCGAAATCCTGCCGCGCCAGCAACTTCTCGTTGAACAGCTCCTGGCTGCGATCGTAATCTGCTTTCATGCGCTCCAGGTCGGCTTTGTCGTGATCGAGCGCCGCCTGCATCGTGCGCACGTTCTCGTCGGCCGCCTTCAGCCCCGCTTCGGCGGCCGAGGAGTTGGCTTCCGAGGAGTTCAGTGTGGCCTTTTGGGCGTCCACATCGGCTGCCGGCTGGACGTCCTCAATCTTGGCCAGCAACTGACCCTTGCGCACGCGGTCGCCTTCTTTCACCAGCAGCTCCGTGATGTCGCCCATGGCGTTGGCGCCGATGTTGATGTAATTCTTCGGCTTAATCTCGCCCGACGCGGTCACCTGGCTGACGAGGTCCGCGCGCACGGCGCTGCCGGTTTGCACGGTGACCAACCCGCGCTTGCTATAGGCCCTGGCAGTCGCGACGCCGATGGCGAGAGCCAGCAGAACGACAATTGTAATGAGGACTTTCCACTTCGTTTTCACAAAATTTCCCTATCACCTGCTTTAGACGCTATTAGCGGGGTCGGAGTTCACTGTTTATTGTACCGTTTTGGTGACAGTTGCCGTGCGCACAGACCGTAAGATAGGGACGAGCGGGACGGCTCCTTATTAGCTGCGGGCTACCGGCGGCGAGCCGACCCCGGGAAGCTCGCGGCTCGGAGCCCTTAGCTAAACCTGCCCCATCTTCCTGAACTTGGTGTACCGGTGATTGACCAGATCGCCGCCGCTCCAGCCCGCCAGATCGGCCAGCGATTCCTGCAGCGCCATCCGCAGGTTCTCGGCTGCTCCCGCCGGATCGGTGTGGGCTCCGCCCGGCGGTTCGGGAATGATCCCGTCGATCAGCCCCAGCTCCAGAAGATCCTCCGCCGTCATGCGCAGCGCGCTCGCCGCCAGTTCCGCCTTACCGGAATCGCGGTAGATGATGGAAGCGCAGCTTTCCGGGGAGATCACGCTGTAGACCGCGTTCTCCAGCATCAAAACGGTGTTGCCCACGCCCAGAGCCAGCGCGCCGCCGGAGCCGCCTTCGCCGATGCAGACCACCACCACCGGTACGGCGAGCCGCGCCATCTCGCGCAGGTTTTTAGCGATGGCCTCGGCCTGCCCGCGTTCCTCGGCGTCGATTCCCGGGTAAGCGCCCGGCGTATCGAGAAACGTGACCACGGGTCGGCCGAATTTGGCAGCGAGTTGCATAGCCCGGATGGCCTTGCGGTAGCCTTCCGGCTTGGGCATTCCGAAATTGCGATGGAGCCGCTGTTTGGTGTCGCGGCCTTTCTGTTCGGCCACCACCATGGTCGGCTGGCCGCCGAACTGTGCCATTCCGGCTACAATCGCGGGATCGTCGCCGTACAGGCGGTCGCCGTGGATCTCTTGAAAGTCGGCAAAGATGCGCTCAATGTAATCGAGCGCATGCGGCCGATTCGGATGACGGGCCAGCAACACTCGTTGCCACGCAGGCTCGGCTGCCGCGACTGCTTCCGCCGTGGCATCGGCCGAGGCCGGCGCAATTCCAGGGTTACCCGCGCTTGCCTCAGGTTCCACTTCAGACATCTTAGCAGGTGCGCTATGCGCTTCTGTTAGCATCCGCACCTGTATTCGGTTCGCTACCGAACCTCGTACTCGCCGCGCGCCTTGTCATTCCAAGGCAGTCAAACGCAAACTCAAATTAGGACTATCCGCCAGCTGAGCGGGCCCAGCAGGAAGTCAGCATTAGAGCACAGACTTTAGAGGGGGACAAGCATGAAACTGAATTCTCTTCGCGATCTCTATATATCCGAACTGAAGGACTTATACGACGCCGAGAATCGGATTCTGAAGGCGTTGCCCAAGATGGCAGAGGCGGCCAATGCTCCCGATTTGCGCACCGCATTGGAGCAGCACCTGGAGGAATCGCGCGGCCACGTGAGCCGGCTGGAGCAGGTTTTCCAGAAGCTCCATGAAACACCGAAGGGCGAAAAGTGCAAAGGCATTGCCGGAATCATCGATGAAGGTGAAGACCTGATGGACGAAGATGCCGCTCCCGCAGTGGGCGATGCCGCGCTCATCGCCGCTGCCCAGCGCGTAGAGCATTACGAGATCGCGGCTTATGGTACAGTTCGCACCTTTGCCCGGCGCCTCGGCTTGGCCGATCAGGAGCAGTTGTTAAATCAAACACTGCTGGAGGAAGGCGCAGCCGATAAAAAACTGACCAATTTGGCGGAATCGTACATCAATGAAGATGCGAAGACCGCCAGGTAGAAATCGCTTTAGGAAGAAGGAGACATCAAGATGTGTGATTACTCGCTTATGGCCGTACCCAACCGGCTGGCTCAGGAAGGCGAGGAATTGGTGGCGTACCGGTTCCCCACCGGATCTCTAGGATTGGCGGCGCCCAATGACGTTAAACGGGCTGCCGCTCCACCTCCGCGTGTACAGAAGACCCTGTGGTCGCGGGTGGTGGAATTCTTCAACCCGCCGCGCACCGAACCGGTGTGCGCAGTCTGCATTCCGCCGGGCGCCCGGCTGCGGCTGGAAGATATTCCCATGCGGCTGCAGCACGAATACAACGTTGGCTGCTCGGAGGAAGTGACCTTTACGCAAATCTCCGCTATGGCCAACAGCTATCGCGATGCCGTCCGCTTTACCAACGGCCGCGAAGTACGGCTGCAGGAATTGCGCGAGGGTCAACGCGTGACGGTAGTGGACCTTTCGCTTGCGGAAGAACTCGATCTCACCCGCTTGCGCGAGGAACGGGCCGAATTCGCGTACCGGCCACGGTAGAGACCGCCTCTCGATCGCGGAGCGCGGAGGAGCGGAGATCACAACTCCGCGGGCTCCGCACCTCTGCGTCTCCGCGATGAAAACTCCGCCGCTCGCTAGGATGGAGCCGATGGCTCCCCCGCGGCTGGAACTGCGTTCGGTGTGCAAGACCTACTCCAACGGCGGCCTGCCGGTGGAAGTGTTGCACGATATCTCGCTTGCGGCCGGCGCAGGAACGATTACCGCTTTGGTGGGCCGCAGCGGCTCCGGCAAAACGACACTTCTCAATCTGGCCGGCGCCATGGATTTTCCTACGCGCGGAGAAGTGCTCATCGACGGCCGTTCTACAGCCGCGCTCTCCGACGGCGAACTCACCGCTCTGCGCCGCTCCCGCGTCGGATTCGTCTTTCAGTTCTTCCAACTTCTGCCGACGCTGACAGCCGTGGAAAACGTCGAGCTGCCTCTGTTACTGGCCCATGTTCCACACGCGCGCCAGACCGCCTTCGACCGGCTTCGCTGGGTGGGCCTCGAAGACAGGGTCGGTAGCTTTCCCTATCAACTCTCCGGGGGACAGATGCAGCGGGTGGCTATCGCCCGCGCCTTGGTCCGCACGCCCGATCTGCTGATCGCCGACGAGCCCACAGGCAATCTCGACAATGCCAGCGGCCGGCAGGTGCTCGACCTCCTCCGCCGGTCGGCCGCGGAGTTCGGCGCCACGGTTCTGCTGGCCACTCACAGCGCGGAAGCCGCCGCCATGGCCGACGTCCGTATCCGCCTGCGCGACGGGCGGATCGTCGAGCCGATCGCGAACCGCCAACCGCCAACCGCCAACCGCTAAAGGAACCGGGCCTTCGGCCGGGACGCTGTAAGCTGTACGCTGTAGGCTGTAAAGCTCGCATGAACCTCCTCCGGACCCTGATCCTGCGACCTCTTCTGCGCGACCGCCTGCGGACCGCGCTGGCGGTGCTTTCGCTCGCGCTCGGCATTGCCGTGATTGTCGCCATTCAGCTTGCCGGCGAGGCTGCCACCGGTTCTTTTCGCGCCTCGATGGAGTCTGTGGGCGGCCAGACCGATCTGGAGATCCGCGCCAACGGTGGTGTGGACGAGCGGTATATGGGAACGCTGGCGGGCCTTCCCTTCGATCTCCGCCTCGCGCCGTTTATGCGTACCCAGGCATCGCTGGCCGGCATCGGCTCCGTTCCCCTCTACGGCGTGGATGCCGCGGGGCTCGCCCCCGGCGACGGCGTGGTATCGCGCGATTTGGCGGCGCGGCTCGGAGTGCGTCCTTCGTCGGCGTTTGATGCCTCCTTCGGCGGCGCTTTCGAGAGGCTGCGTGTGGGGCGCATCGATCGGACGCCAGGGGAATTTCTGGCGCTCGATCTGGCCGATTTCCAGCGGATGCTCGGCAGGTACGGGAGGCTCGACTGGATCGGCGTCGCCTTCGGTCCGGATGAAGATCCGGTGCGCGCGGAAGCAGCCATCCGCGCGGCTCTGCCGGCTTCCTACCTGGTGGAGCGGCCCGGCGCGCGCAGCGAGGAGAGCCGCAAGATGGTGCGCGCCTTCGGCTGGAATCTACGCATGCTGAGCTACATCTCTCTGATGGTCGGAGCGTTCCTCATCTACAACACGATCGCGGTCAGTGTGGTGCGCCGGCGCGACGAGATCGGCGTCATTCGCGCGCTCGGGGCAAGCCGAAGTACCGTGCTCGGTATCTTCTTAGCCGAAGCGCTGGCGTTGGGGCTCGCCGGGTCGATTTTGGGACTGGCGCTCGGCCGCGCGCTCGCCGCCGCCACGGTGGGACTCATTGCCGACACCATCAATGCGCTCTACACGACGAGCCGGCCGGCGCCGGTGGAGCTTTCCTGGGGCCAGGTTGGGAGCGCCATCCTGACGGGTGCCCTCGTCGCCGTTGCCGCCGCGTGGGGACCGGCGCGCGAAGCCGTGGCCGTTAGTCCCACGGAGGCGATGAGCCGGGGTTCCCACGAACACCGCGCGCGCTTGCGCTGGGCGCGCGCGCTGGCATGGTCGGGAGTCTGCGCGGTGCTGGCGGCAGCCTGCGCTCTGCTGAGACCGGTTTCGGGCTATCCCGTGGGCGCGTACGCTTCGGCAGTGGCATCGGTGGCGGCGGCGGCCTTGGCGGCACCGGCCCTCGTGCTCGCCGCGCGGCGGTTGATGGGCCCCCTGTTGGGTAGATGGGTCGAGGGCTGGCTGGCGGCGCGCAGCCTGGAGGCTTCGCTGGCCCGCACGTCGGTGGTGGTGGCCGCACTGGCTACCGCGATCTCGATGATGGCCGCCGTGGGCCTGATGGTCGGCAGCTTCCGCGAAACGGTGCTGGTGTGGCTCGATGTACAGCTGCGCGCCGATCTGTACCTGCGGGCTGCTGCACCTCTAAGTGCCGACACCTACGCGCCGATCTCCGACGCCGCGCTGTCCGCGATCTCATCCACACCCGGCATCGCGGCGCTCGACATCTATCATGCCCTGCCCATCAGCTATGACGGCGAACGCGCTACCCTGGGCGGCGGAAATATGGATATCGTGCGCCGCTTCGGCCGCCTGCGCTTCCTGCGCGGTGACGATCGTGACGCGGTCCTGCGGTCGCTTTCCAATCGCGACCGGGCCATCGTCAGCGAACCCTTCGCCAACAAGCATGGCCTGCGCGCGGGCGATACGATTGAGTTGCCGCTGGGAGACCGGACGGTGCGGTTGTTTATCGCCGGCGTGTACTACGAATATTCGAGCTCGCAGGGCTACGTGATGGTCGACCGCTCGACTTTTCTCAAGTATCTGCCGAACGAGCCCGCCACGAACGCCGCGGTCTACGTGGCGCCGGGGGTGGACATCGAACAGGTGCGCCGGGCCCTGCAGCTGCGCACCGCGGGATTGGGGGTTGCCATCGCCGCCAACCGCGATCTCCGGCGCAATTCCATGGAGGTCTTCGACCGGACGTTCGCCATCACGTGGGCGCTGGAGGCCGTGGCTATCGTGGTGGCCACGCTCGGCGCGGCGAATTCGCTGCTGGCATTGGTGCTCGACCGGCGGCGCGAACTCGGACTGCTCCGCTACCTGGGCGGGTCGCGCGGACAGATCCGCGCGATGGTGCTGGCAGAAGCCGGCCTGCTCGGAGGGTTCGCGGCGGTGCTGGGCACGGCCCTGGGGTTTGTACTGTCGCTGCTGTTGATTTTCGTGGTGAACAAGCAGAGCTTCGGCTGGACGATCCAACTGCACCCGCCCGAGGAGCTGCTGGCGGCGGCGATTTTTCTCGTGTGGTGCGTCACCGTGCTGGCGGGCCTTTATCCCGCCCGCGTGGCATCACGCTTAAGCCGCTGACGGCCAGACACCGCGCTCGGCCTCGCTATAAAGCCCGGGCTCTCCGCGCCGCAGGCATTCCTCGCGGCAGCACTCGCGGCGATGGCGGAAATCCGTGCTTCGGGCGCCCCGGAAATCGAGGCCGGAGAGCCATACATAATCCTCGGTCACGCTTTCCAGCAGATCATTGGATAGCGAGCTCAGATATCCCCGAAACACGCGCAACCCGGCGCTCTCCATGAACGGGAAAAACCCAGTCTCCCGTGGAAAGTTCCGGGGCCACGGGGGAGACGCGACCAAAAGGAGGCGGTCCGGGTCCAGCACGGAAATGATGACCGCTGCCTGCGGTCGCGGTTCTGCCAGCGCTTCCTTACGGATACAGTCCGCGGATCCTGCTCGCTTCGGCCACGCGCCCGACGCCGACCATATTGGCGGCCAGCCTCATCCCCACCTTGCGGTCGACGTGGACCTTCAGGCATTCGGCGAAGGCGGTCTTCATGACCCGTTCCAGCCGCTTGTACACATCCTGCGCTTCCCAGAACAGGTGCTGCTCGTCCTGCACCCATTCGAAGTAGGAGACCGTCACGCCGCCGGCGTTGCAGAGGATGTCGGGGATGACGAACTGACCGTTGGACTCCAGGATGCGATCAGCCTGCGGCGTCACCGGTCCGTTGGCCGCTTCGGCGATGACCTTCGCCTTGACCGTCCTGGCGTTGAGTTCTGTGATGGCGTTTTCGAGCGCCGCCGGGACCAGGATCTCGCAATCGAGGGCCAGGAGCTCGTCCGGCGTGAGCGGCTCGGCGGCGGGGAAGCCGGCCGCGGAGCCCGTGCGGTCCTTGAAGGCGATGACTTCCGGAATGTCGAGGCCGCTGTTATGGAAGATGCCGCCGCGCGTATCGCTCACGGCGATGACCCTGGCGCCCGCTTCCTGGAGCATGTGCGCGGCGATGGATCCCGCGTTGCCGAATCCCTGAACCACGACGCGCGCGCCTGTCAATTGGATTTTCAGGTGCTCGCAGGAGCTGACGATGGTATAGAATACGCCGCGGCCGGTGGCTTCGTTTCGTCCGAGCGACCCGCCGAGGCTGACCGGCTTACCGGTGACCACGCCCATCACCGGATAGCCCACATTCATGCTGTAGGTATCCATGATCCAGGCCATGATCTGCGGGGTGGTGTAGACATCCGGAGCCGGGATGTCTTTCTCCGGACCGATCAGGGGCAGAATGGCACTCGCGTAGCGGCGGGACAAGCGCTCGAGTTCGTGCAGCGACAAGGCCTTGGGGTTGCAGGTGACTCCGCCCTTGCCGCCGCCAAACGGAATATTCACCACCGCGCACTTCCATGTCATCCAGGTCGCCAGCGCCTTCACTTCATCGGCGGTCACGTTGGGATGGAATCGAATGCCGCCCTTGGCCGGCCCGCGCAGCGTGCTGTGCTGGACGCGGTATCCCTCGAAGCGCACGATCTTACCGCTGTCCATGCGGACGGGAACGCTCACCGAGAGGATGCGTTCCGGGTACTTGATCATGGCACGCACGCCGTCTTCGAGCTCCAGCGCATTGGCTGCCAGATCGAAGTTCTCAAGTGCGACCTCGTAGGCGTTGTTTTCCCTGACGGGGGCTGCGAACATGGCAAACCTCTTCCGGTGCGGCCTGCTCGGGCCGCGTTAGCCCGCATATTATTCCTCTCGGAACAGCACGTCAATGGGGTGTGGTTGGAGGGGGACAGGCGAAAGCGCCGGTCCCGCCAATGGGGTGTCAGTCGCGGACGATCAGGCTGTAGATGCGGTCGAGGTCTTCGCTGCTGTAGTATTCGATCTCGATCCGGCCCTTCTGCTTTGCCTTCTCGACGATTCGAACGCGGGTGCCCAGAGCCCGCTCCATGTCTTCGATGGCAGCGCGGACATTCGGGTCTCTTTCTACCTCTTCAACCTTGTTCCTGCCTCCGTCACTCTGAAGCTTCTGCACCATGCGCTCGATCTTGCGCACGGGCCACTGTTCTTCGGCGATCTTGGCCGCGAGCTGTCTCTGCAGATCGGCTTTCGGCAGGCTACAGAGGCAACGGCCGGCGCTGGCGGAGAGTCTTCCTTCGGAGACCATCTGCTGGATCTCGGTCGGAAGTTGGAGTAAGCGGAGAAAATTGACGATAGTTGTCCGGTCCTTGCCAGTGTGCCGGCCGATGTCCTCCGCAGCCATATTGAGTTCCTGCCCCATGCGGGCAAAAGCCGCGGCGGTTTCGATGGGGTTCAGGTCTTCGCGCTGGATGTTTTCGATGAGAGTGACTTCGAGCAGGCGGTCGTCAGGGATCTCGCGCACGACGGCGGGAACGCGGTCGAGCTGGGCCAGCTTGGCGGCCCGCAGGCGGCGCTCGCCGGCGACGAGCTCATAGCGGTTGCCCTTTTTACGAACGACCAGGGGCTGGATGATGCCGTTCTCGCGGATAGACTGGGCCAACTCGGCGAGACGCTCCGCCTGGAAGACCCGGCGAGGCTGGGTAGGGTTGGGATCGATCAGGTCGGTGGCAATCGTTTCCGGGGCGCGGTCGGGTTCGGGCTGTGAGGGCAGGGCAGCTGGGGGCGCCGCTACAGGGCGCGTCGGAAGCAGCGCGCCCAGTCCTTTACCGAGCGCCTTTCGCGGATGTTCGGGTCGCGTCATGGTCGAGAATCTCTTTGGCCAATCGAATGTAGCTTTCGGCGCCGCGCGAACGGGGATCGTATCCCAGAATGGGCTTGCCGAAGCTCGGGGCTTCTGCCAGGCGGATGCTTCGCGGGATGACGGTCTTGAACACCTGGTCGCCGAAGAATTCCTTGAGGTCGGCGGCTACCTGGCGGGTGAGGACCGTGCGGTCGTCATACATGGTGAGCAGGATCCCGGCGACCGCGAGGGGATGGCGGAACGACTCCCGGATACGCTCAATGGTGTCCATCAGCTCCGCGATCCCTTCCAGAGCGAAGAACTCGCATTGAATCGGGACGAGCACGGCGTCGGAGGCGATCAAGGCGTTGAGTGTGAGCAGGTCCAGGGCGGGCGGGCAGTCGATGAGCACGTAACTGTAGTTCTGCCGGATCTGCTCGATGCGGCCTCGCAACCGGTACTCGCGGTCAGGTTGATCGACGAGTTCGAGGTTGGCGCCCACCAGGTTCTTGTCCGCCGGAACGATGTGAAGTCCTTCCATCTCCGTCGGGACAATAGCAGCTTCGGGCTCGCAATCTCCCAGAATAAGGTGATACGTGCTCGGGCGGTCCGGATCCTTCTTGACTCCTAATCCCGTGGTAGCGTTGCCTTGCGGGTCGGAATCAATGACGAGAACCTTCAAATCATTAGCGGCCAGGGAAGCGGCGAGATTGATCGCAGTGGTTGTCTTGCCGACGCCACCTTTCTGATTTGCGACTCCAAATACGCGGCTCAAGCGCACATGGTAACACGGTGGGTTCCTGTTTCACGTGAAACAGGGATCGGCTATTAGCTCTTAGCGTTTAGCTCTTGGCTCCTCGTGTTTCACGTGAAACACCGACGCGCAGAAAGCGCTGCTTTCCCCAGGGTAGTTTCTCTTCTCCCTCCCACTCGATCCCCATATCGTCGGGCGGGGCCTCTGGTCCGGTCAGGAGAAGGACGCCAGATGCCAGTCTAGCGAGGTTCGGCCGCAAATCCTCATAACTCACGGCGCGCGAGACGAGGACATCGAACGCTTCGGTGACGGATTCTGCACGCCCGACCAGAACCCGGATATTCTCTACCTTCCGGCTGGCTTCCCGCAAGAACACGGCTTTGCGCTGATGAGACTCGATCAACGCGACTCCGCAATCGGGCCGCATGACGGCGACTGGGAAGCCTGGAAATCCAGCACCGGATCCGAGGTCCGCAATGCGCAGCGGCCGGTTGGGCAGACGCGACGCCAGCAACAGCGATTCCGCGTAGTGGCGTTCGGCCGCTTCGCGGGCACCCTCCACCGTCGTCAGGTTGAGCACCCGATTCCAACGCAGCAGCAACTCATAGTGGGCCTGGAGGGCATCGAGTTGCGAGGAGTTGAGCAGAAAGAGCCCCGACAGGATATTACGCAGATCGGTTGACGCTGAGATAGACATCGAGAATGGCAATCGCCGCCGGTGTCACACCCGGGATCCGGGAAGCCTGTCCGAGGGTTGCCGGCCGCACACGCTCCAATTTATCGCGAATCTCCCGCGACAGACCGGGAATTCCGGCAAAGACGAACTGGTCGGGAATCGGCCGCCGTTCCGCTTCCTTCAGACGTTCGATCTGGCGTTCCTGCTGGCCGATGTAGCCGTTGTATTTGATTTCGGTCTCCACCGTTGCGAGCAGACCGCGCGCCGGCTCAGCGCCGAGCGTTTCGCGGATCCAAGGCTCAATCTCGGCGATCCGGCTCTCCGGGCGCTTCAGGGTCTGGCCGTGACGGTGGTTCTCCAGAAGAGCGCAGAGCTTCTTCTTCTGTTCCTGCTTGCGGGTGAAGACTGCCCAGCGGCCGTCGGCCACCAGACCGGCGCGGCGGCCGATCGGCGTCAGCCGTTCGTCGGCATTATCGATCCGCAGGTGCAGCCGGAACTCCGCACGAGACGTGAACATGCGGTAGGGCTCATCGGCGCCCTTCGTGATCAGATCGTCGATCAGAATCCCGGTATACCCTTCGGTCCTCCCGATGGTTACCGCATCTTTGCCGGAAAACCGTGCCGCCGCGTTCATCCCGGCGATTAAGCCCTGGCACGCTGCCTCCTCATAGCCCGACGTTCCATTGATCTGTCCCGCCAGGTAGAGGCCAGGAATCGACTTCACGGCCAGCGTATGGTCCAATTCCCGCGGATCGATGGCATCATATTCAATGGCGTACCCCGGCCGGATCATCTCCGCGTTCTCGAGCCCCGGAATGGACGCCACCACCTCCGTCTGCACATCGATCGGCATGCTGGTCGACATCCCGTTGACATACACCTCGTTGGTGTCCAAGCCTTCGGGTTCTAGAAAAATCTGGTGACGCAGCTTGTCCGGGAATTTGACGATCTTGTCCTCGATCGACGGGCAGTAGCGCGGCCCGATCCCTTCGATCTGCCCGCTGTAAAGAGGAGAACGCGGAAGGGCCTCCTCGAGGATGCGGCGCGTCTGTTCGGTCGTGTAGCCGATGTGGCATTCAATCTGCGGCCGGTCGATGCGCTCGGTGAGGAACGAAAACGGCGTAGGTTCGCGATCGCCCGGCTGCGCTTCAAAGTGCGCCCAGTCGATTGTCCGGCCATCCAGCCGCGGAGGAGTTCCCGTCTTCAGTCGGGTCCAAGCCAAACCTAGCGACCGCAGTTGATCGCCCAGGAGCTCGCTCGGCGCCTCACCGTTCCTCCCGCAGCTATACTTCATCTCGCCGACGTGGGCCAAGCCATTCAGAAAAGTGCCCGTGGTCACCACAACCGCGCCTGCGCGAATCGACCGGCCGTCCCGCAGCAGGACGCCGCGCACTTCCCGCCCCTCCAGGATCAACGCCGCCACCTCGGCCTGCTTGATGCGCAGGTTCGGTTCCTTCTCGAGCACCTCGCGCATACGCACGCGATACTGCTTCTTGTCCATCTGCGCGCGAGGCGACCAGACGGCCGGACCGCGGCTCGTGTTCAACAGCCGGAATTGAATCCCTACTGCGTCGGCCACTTCGCCCATGACGCCGCCGAGCGCGTCCACTTCCCGCACCAGATGGCCCTTGGCGATTCCGCCTATGGCTGGGTTGCACGACATCTGCGCGATGAGGTCGAGGTTCATCGTGACCATGGCGGTCCTAAGCCCCATGCGCGCCGCCGCGCGCGCGGCTTCGCACCCTGCGTGACCAGCGCCGATGACCACGACGTCGTAATTCTCCGGCATTGCTACCATTGTACTGGTGCGGAATGCGAATCCTGATCATCGGTAGCGGAGGGCGCGAGCATGCGCTCGCGTGGAAGCTTGCGCAGTCGAAAGGCGTGGAAATATTCGCCACCCCGGGCAATCCGGGCATCGCGCAGGTCGGCACGTGTCTGCCGGTCGCGAGCGGCTTCGTGGCAGCCGCCAAGGAGATCGGTGCCGACCTGACTGTGGTCGGGCCGGAAGCGCCGCTGGTTGCCGGCGTGGTGGACGAATTCCGCGCCTGCGGTTTGAAGATCGTCGGTCCGGACCGCCAGGCGGCACGTCTGGAAGGCAGTAAGATTTTTGCAAAGGACTTTTTTACTCAAAGTAAAATCCCGACCGCCGCGTATGTCACGGTCGAAAACGAAACCGACGCCCGCGCTGCGCTCCACCATTTCGGGTTCCCCGTGGTGCTGAAGGCCGACGGGCTCGCTGCCGGCAAAGGAGTGGTAGTGGCGCACGACCGCGCGGAGGCCGAAGCCGCGCTTGCCACGCTGAAGGGCCGGTTGGTGATCGAAGAGTTTTTACGGGGCGAAGAGGTGAGCTTCATTGCGCTGTGCGACGGCCGCGCTGCGATTCCGCTCGCCGCGACCGAGGACCACAAGGCGGTCTTCGACGGCGACGCCGGCCCCAACACGGGCGGCATGGGTGCCTATTCCGACGCGGCCATCCTGAGCCAGGCGCAGGCCGATGAGATCCTGCGGTGCGTGATCCATCCCACGGTGGAAGCCACCGGCTTTACGGGGTTCCTCTATGCAGGGCTGATGATGACCGACGATGGTCCCAAGGTGCTGGAGTTCAATGTGCGGCTGGGTGATCCGGAGACACAGCCGCTCATGCACCGCATGGAATCGGACTTTGTGCCGGCGCTGATGGCCGCGGCCGAGGGTCGGTTGAGTGGAACGAAGCTGGCATGGCGCACTGGACCGAGTGTGTGCGTAGTGATGGCGTCGGGCGGATATCCCGGTTCCTTCGAGACGGGCAAGCCCATCACAGGTCTGGCGGAAGCGCAGGCGGCGGGAGCCACCGTGTTTCAAGCCGGCACGCGGACGGGCGCAAATGGCGCGCTCGAAACCGCCGGTGGCCGTGTTCTCGGAGTGACGGCGGCTGGCGCGGATCTGCAATCAGCCATCGCCGGGGCCTATCGAGCAGCCGAAAAGATTCGCTTCGACGGCATGCATTACCGCCGCGACATCGGCCGGAAGGGCCTCGCCCGCCACGGCATTACTGCCCAACCGTAACCGCTGCCCTGCTGCGGACGACGGGCGGCCCCGGGGCATAAGGATCTTGCCGTCAGACGAGCGCCCCCGGGTGATAAACCGGCGTGCGATAATTCACGAAACCGCGGCCGCGCGGGCCACGTAGGCTACAATGATTGAAGGATTGAAGATGTTCGTCCGCCCTTTTCTTGCAATAGGTTTCACGATGGCGCTCGCGGCCGGCCAGGAAGCGCCGGCTCCTCCGGCATCTCCTTATGTAGTTGCCAGCGGGACTACCGTACCGCTCAGCCTCATCAACACCATCAGCACCAAGCACTCCGCAGTGGGCGATCGCGTCTATCTGGAAACGGCCTTCCCCGTGGTGGTGAACGGGAAGATCGTGATTCCGGTGGGCAGCTACGTGGCGGGCACGGTCAGCGAGATCAAGAAGCCGGGCCGCGTTAAGGGCCGCGGCGAACTCTTCGTACGGTTCGACGCGCTCATACTGCCCAACGGTGTAACGCGCGATTTTCGCGGCCGCCTGAACGGCGCCGACGGTCATTCCAACGAAGAGATGGAGCGGACCGAAGGGAAAGTGATTTCCGAGGGCAATAAGGCCGGCGACGCGCGGACCGTGGCGGAGACGGCATCGGCCGGCGCATCGGTGGGCAGCATCGCCGGAGCCGCGGCGGGCCACGTCGGGATGGGATTGGGCATCGGCGCGGCGGCCGGAGCGGCAGCGGGCCTCATCGGCGTGCTCGCCACGCGCGGGCCGGATGCAATCCTGCCGCGCGGCAGCACGGTGGACTTGGTACTCGATCGGCCCCTTACGTTCACCGAGGCAGACGTGAACTTCGGCAATTACCAGCCGCCGCATGTGGGCATCACGAGCGCGCCGGCTTCGGATCCGTCCAAGCCACCCGTTGTGGCGCGGCGGCCGTTCCCGAATTAGGTATCGCCCCGCCCGGCCGAAGGCCGGCCCGGGGGCCTGCCCACAAGAATTACTTGCGCCCCGGACGAATATCCGGCTGTGAGTTCGTGCCACCCATGCCGCCCATTCCAGGCATGGCCCCGCCCGTTGTGGTCGCGGGCGTGCCCGCGGCGGGCGGCCCGACTCCGGGCGTAGAAGCTCCAGGGGTTCCGAAGCTGCTCGGAGTAGCGCCCGCGGGCGTACCCAACTGTGCTGCGGGAGTGCCCATACTTCCGTTAGGCGTGGATCCCAACTGCGCCGCGGGAGTGCCGATCGAGGCGCCACTGACGGGGTTCGGCGGGGGATATCGTTGTTTGCTCGGATCGAAGATGAATTCCCACTCGTCGTAGTTGGTGCGGTCGTGGTAGACCATGATGGAGTCGGCGTCAGCCTTGCTGGCAACGCCGGCGATTCCGCCGCCCATCACCTGGCCTTGGTTGAGGTTCTGCAGCCCTCCCGGCCGCGGCGTAGTGAGCAGGCTACCGATCAGGTTTTGCGCGGCGCTTTGCTGGTTCGGATTGATCTGCATTCCCGGTTGCGGGTAGTTGGGCGGCAAACCGTTCGCACCCGCCGTGATCGGATATGCCGGTGTACCGCCGAAGTTCTGGGAATTCGCGGGTGGTCCCGGCATGCCCGGGAATTGCGGGGTAGTGCCTCCGGGTGTGTTCGGCATGTTCGGCGTGTTCGGCGTGTTCGGCGGCGGCGCGGAGCCGATTGAGCCGTAGTTGCCCACCGTGGAGTAGCCTTGGTTGCTGGCGTTGTTCTGGTTCGGGGGAAGCTGACTGGGTGCGCCCGGAATTCCGGGGACGCCGCCGGGCAATCCCGGCGGGAGCCCGGGTTGGCCGGGCTGCCCCGGCTGCCCTGTGCCGCCAGGCATGCCCGAGGGTATTGCCGCGGTCGTTCCCGGCTGGCCCGGAGGGTTCATGCCGGGCTGCGCCGGATCCATCGGCGCGCCGGCCGGCGTTGCGCCGGGCATGGTGCCCGGTAGATTGCTGTCGCTTGGGCGCCGGCGCGTGGCGGCATTGAGATACGCTGCGCCCCCTTGATCCTGAGGATTGTAGGAGCCGACCGAACTGCCGTAGTCGCCCACGGTCTGGTTGGCCAGCAGGTCCTTATCGTCGGCTTTCTTGTTCTGCGGCTTGTTCGTGACGGAATCGGTCAGCACGCCGTTCTGAATATGGATCAGCCGCCACTCATCCTTGCCGGTGATCGGGTCCTTGTAGCGATGCCGCAGAAAGCGTTTGCCGTTGAAGCTTTCCAACTCGTCGAAGTTCTGGGGCCAGCGCTGGTTGTTGCTGGCGCGCATGAAGAGCTGGATCGCGCGCTTGTACTGCTGGCCGCGCTCCATCAGCATTTGCTACTTCTGCCGCTGCGATTGGAAGACGAGGCGCGGTACTTCCATGTAGAGCGTGATGGCCGCAATCGCCGCCATCAGGAACACCACCAGAAGGGCGAAGCCGGATTCATTTGGGGGGCGGGATGGCATCCCGCGGCGGCTTGGCAAGCCGCCTTCGGCGGGCGCCGGTGAGCAACCGGCGCGCAGACTATCCATCTGCCCCGTGAGTCTCATTCTCCCTGCACTGCCTCTTCCGCCAGCGGCACCGTTTGCTGCCGCTTGGATTTGCTGTCTTCCACGATGGCCGAATTCGAGCCGATGCGGACCAGCTTATACGAGCCTGCCACCGTCTCGCCCACGGACTTGATGATAATGTTGTCGCCCTCCAGAAAGAAAGCCGTCTGCGAGCCGTCGGATCGGACGGTGGCGATGCCGTAATACTTGAATGTGATGGGCGGCAGCGGCGGAGGCTGAGGCGGTCCAGGCGGCGGCGGGGGCGGCGGAATGGGAGGCGGCCCGAACATTTTGGCGGCCACCTCGACTTTCGGCTCCGGCCCCTTCGGCATTTCGACCGGAGGCTGCGACATGGTGAACAGATTTCGCCCGCCGCCCGCCGCCGGCACATCCTGTAGTTGGGCCAGCTTCTCGAGGTGCAGTGTGGGGTCCACCGCGCTGGTGTCGATCTGATCTTCGGGTCCTTTTCCGCGGATGATCGGGTGCCAGTCGTCGCTTGTGATACGCTGCGGCGCGCGTCGCACGGGGCCGGACGGCCGCGCCGCCGGGTCGAACGGCGCCTTCGGCCTTACCGCCGCAACTTCCGGCGCGGAAGCACCGGGAGCCGAAGGCCCCGCCAGGAACGTGCTCCAGAGTGCGTATACCGCACCCACGCCAAGCACGGCCAGCGCAATGACGTTCCGCTTGTTTTCCGTGCCGAGTTTCATGAATCGGCTCCCGTTCCGGAGGACGCCGCTCGCACGAACGTCTTAATCTTGAACTGCACGGTCAATTTCTGCCCGTTTTGCTGCGGCGCGGATTCCTGCATGCTGTCTATGACGAAGAAGCGCGCCGAGCGGTCCACCAGGTTCACGAACTTCGAGATCTGCTGGTAGGTGCCTTCATAACCGGCCGTAATGGTCATCATCTTAATGGTGTCGCTGCCGGCGATGTCATCGTACTGAACGCTGCTCTGGCCTGGCTGCACCCCGGATTCGGTGGTGATGTGACGCAGTTCCTCTGAAACCGTCGACGACACGATGCGCCGTTCCGTCACATACTTCGTCAGAAAGGCGTCGCCATCCTGGCGCGCCGTCTCCACTTTCTGCACCAGGCGCCGGTCGACGGCTACGCGAGCCTGCGCGGCGGCGAGGGCTTCGCGCAGTTTGTCCGCCTGGCGGCGCAGATCGTCCGCCGACCCGCCGAAGGGCTTGAATGCCACGATGGCCATCGCCACATTCGCCGCCAGCAGCGTGCCAATCAGCACGCGCATGGCAATCTGCGGCTGTTTCAGTTTTGCCCAATCAAAATTTCTGTTCATAGGGCACCGTAATTCTGCTGCGATAGAGCGGCTCGGACTGCGTGGGAGCGAGCGTGTTTCTCTGGTAAACCGGCCCGAAGATGGGCGAGCGCTCCAAGGCCTCCAATAACTCGTCGATGGCTTCCGCCTTTTCCGTACCCACCTGCATGTCGAGCATCACCTCGTTGCGCGAATTCACCGTGGGGTGCAACAGCATTATCTTCACGTTGTAGGGTACGGTCTTTTCCAGGTCGGTGAACAAGCGGCTCCAGCTCAGGCTTTTGTGCGCGATCAGGTCGTTGATGAACAGGCTGGTTTCCATCACATAGGCATTCTGCGGCTGGCGCATGACGCTCTCCAGATGCTGCTGGTCGGCCGAAACCGCCCTCAGCTTCTGATTCAGCCGAGCGATGTCCTGGTGCAGACCGGCGAGTTGCGAACTGTCCAACTGCCACAGCCAGACGAGCACTCCCAGCGTGATGATCAGCCCGGCCGCCACGGCACCCGAGGCCAGGATCATGGCCCGGTCGCGCCGAAACGGTTGGCTGGCTAAATTGATCGGAATTTTCATAGCTGCTAGCTTCAGCTGCCAGCTACCCGCTCGTCACTCCCAGCTTCCAACCTTCGCAGCTGGGAGATACCAGCTAGGAGCTAGTGGCTCTTAAATACCCCAACAGGCCCGCATCCGTTTCGCCCGGAACGGCCAGCGGCGACCGCACCAGCTCGGTGGGCACCTGAAATTCTTCCTCGCAGCGCCGCTGCGCCTCGTCGGCCAGCGCGCCGAATCCACACAACAGCAACTGATCCGCGCGCCCGCCGAGATTGTCTTCCATGTACACCAGCGTGGGGGCCAGCACCGCGGCGACATCTTCCAGCGAAGCCGAAGGCATCTCCAGACAACGGACCAGCCTCAGCACACTCTTCTCGCGCACCAGCACCGTGAGGACGCGGCCGCTCAGTTTGGCCATGACGCTCAGCCCGTTTTCGGGTGCGAGTTCCACGGCCGCCAATGCCGATGTCGTCACCAGGCCGGGATACAGGCCGGCCGCGCGAAACGGCGCTTCATAGCGCGCCACAATCTCGACAGGCGCCATCACCACCACCACTTCCACCTTCTTATGCGACGGCGGTTGGGCGAAGTAGCTCACGGCCGCCGATTCCACGTCGAACGGCACGCTGCGTTTGGAGCGGAAGCGGATGAGCGCCAACTGCTCCTTCACATCCGTCGGGAAAGAGTCGAAGTCCAGCACGGAGGTGCGGGTGCAGTAATCCGGCAGAATCAGGGCAATGTCTTTGCGTTTCCGCAAGGCGCCGTTAGAGGCCAGCACGCCGACGGCGCGCGCCAATTCGCTCTCATCGGCGACGTTTTCCTGCAGCGGCGAAATGGTGAGCGTTCCCGGCCGGAGCGGCTCAAATCCCCGGTCCGTCTTCGTGTCAACGCGCGCCGCTGCAATACCGCCTTCCGAGATCTCGAACGCCATCACCGGCGGCGGGTCCTGCAACCACGATTTGAGCTTGTCGACTAGCATCGAGCCTTCTCAACCTTCAATGAACGTCACCTTATTGATCTCGCGCAGCGTGGTGATGCCGGTCTTCATTTTCTCCACGGCCGATTCCCGCAGGAAGGTCATGCCTTCCTCGCGCGCGGCGCGCTTGATTTCGGAGGTCGGGCGCTTGTCGAGAATCATTTCGCGGATGCGGTCGCTCAGGTCGAGCAGTTCGTGTATGGCCGAGCGGCCGCGGAAGCCCGTGCCGCCGCACTCGAAGCAGCCGGTGCCTTCCACGAAAGGAAAGTCGCGCCACTGGTCGGGGTTGAGCCCGCTCTCCACCAGCACGGAGTCGGGATAGCGCACCCGCTTCTTGCAGTATTCGCAGACGACGCGCACCAGGCGCTGCGCCAGGATGCAGTTCAGCGCCGAGACGAAGTTGTACGCTTCCACCCCCATGTTGAGGAAGCGGCCCAACACGTCGAGCACGTTGTTGGCGTGTACCGTGGTGAACACCAGGTGGCCGGTGAGCGCCGAGTTGATCGCGATCTGCGCGGTTTCCTGGTCGCGGATTTCGCCCACCATGATCTTGTCCGGGTCGTGGCGCAGAATGGAGCGCAGGCCGCGCGCAAACGTCAGGCCTTTTTTCTCGTTCACCGGAATCTGCGTGATGCCCTTGATCTGGTACTCGACCGGGTCTTCGATGGTGATGATCTTGTCTTCGTCGTTCTTGATTTCGCTGAGCGCCGCGTAGAGCGTGGTGGTCTTGCCCGAGCCCGTCGGCCCCGTCACCAGCACCATGCCGTACGGCTCGAGAATATAGCGGCGGAACTTCGTCAGGTCGCTCTCCGAAAAGCCCACCACATCGAGCGACAGCTTGGCGAACTTCTCGCTCATCGATTCTTTATCGAGCACGCGCAGCACGGCATCTTCGCCGTGAATGGTGGGCATGATGGAAACGCGGAAGTCGATCAGCCGGTTCTTGTAACGGACGCGGAAGCGGCCGTCCTGCGGGACGCGCTTCTCGGCGATATCCAGCTCGCTCATGACCTTGATACGCGAGATGATGGTCGA